>MDSV01037316.1_pt1 | contig 32603 bp, 30 predicted proteins | sample 810851 | NCBI WGS metagenome assembly MDSV01 (sample SAMN05326640, study PRJNA326480) | marine metagenome | isolation source: seawater | place: Atlantic Ocean: North East | collected 2012 | reverse complement strand
GCATAAATGCTTTACTAATTTCATGCATTTTGAAAATTATTTTTCCTTTGGCGATTACGATAAAGCTAATTTTCAATCTTTAGGTGCTAAAGTTAAGAATTTTATGCCAATTGGTTCGCTTAGATTAGGAATTTTTAATGAAAGACATAAGAGTACTTTAAAAAATAATAAATATGATATATGTTTAGTTTCAAGTTATATTAACCTTAATAACTGTAAAAATCATGACTATTTCAGAAAATTCATGCATTATTCTAAATTACTAGATAATTATATTTTAGAATATTCTAGTTCTCATAATATTAATTTATGTATTGCCCTTAAAGGAAAATCTTCTGAAGAATATAATTATTATAAAAGTATTTTTCCAAACTGTAATTCAATATATAAAAATAACGTACCATATAATTCATATAAACTAGCTTCTCAAAGTAATATAACTCTATCTTTTGCTTCTAGTCTTATATTAGAAAGTATAGGTGCTAGAAACAAATCATGTTTTATAGATACATCTAATGATGATGAATATCTCAAATTTGATTATCCTGTCCGTGTTCAGGTATCTAACTATAAAGACTTTAGTGCTTATATAAATAACTTTTTAAGAATAAATATTGATGAGTATTTTAATATAAATAAAGACTTATTCACAAAGTATATGAATTATAATGATGAAATACCACCTCAAGATATTATTAGAAATACAATAACTGCTTATCTAAATGGATATAATTAGAAGCCTCACTTCACTAATGAAGAGAAATGAAAAGTATTATCTTATAACTATAATACTTTTAATTCTATTAGCTGGTTTTATTGAGATGATGGGTATAGCCTCAATTATGCCTTTTATTGGCATATTGAATGATCCAAAATATCTTGATCAATATGATTTATTTGTGGACCTATATTTGTATTTTAATATTGATCCTTTAACAATGATTACCTATATGTTTATGGGCTTCTTTTTATTTGCCATTATAGCAAATATACTAACATATTGGATTATTGTTAAATTTTGTGCTGATTATGAATATGGTTTGTCTTCATATTTAATCAATAAATATTTATCTAGAGATTACTCATTTTTCTTTAACAACAGCACTGCAACGATATGTAAGAATATATTAGATGAATCAAGAATTATTGCCAAAGGAATCTTATTGCCACTACTTCAAATAGTTGCTAAGACAATTATGGCTATATTTATATGTCTACTATTAATATTTATTGATCCATATATATTTCTTATTTCTTTGTCAACTATTGCGATATTATTCACTATTTTTTATATTGTGGTGAAGAAAAAGTTACATTCTTATGGAAATATAAGAGTAGAAAATAATAATATTAGGTTTAAATATGCACAAGATGCGTTCAATAGTATCAAAGATGTAAAATTCTATTCAGCAGAAAACTATTATCAAAAAGTTTTCACAGATGCTACTAGAAAATTTACAGATGTTATTGCCAAAGCTGATTTATATTCATATTCACCAAGATATATTATAGAGTTACTTTTATTTGGCAGTTTATTAATATTAATATTGTATTTAATTAAGAGCGACATGCCATTTAGTCATTTTTTACCTACTCTTAGTCTATTTATGTTTGCATCATATAGAATACTTCCGGCATTTAACCAAATATTTATGAATATGTCGGCAATCAAATATAATGAAGCATCATTTCGAATAATTAATGAAGTTATTAATTATCCTGTTGTTAGTAAAAAAGCAACTAAAGAAATATCTTTCAACAATAATATAACTCTTGAAAATATTTATTTCAATTATGAAGACAGAGATATTCTTAAAAATATAAGTTTAAAAATTAATAAATCAGCCATAATTGGTCTAGTTGGTAAAACAGGTGTGGGTAAAACTACGATTCTCGATCTTTTATTAGGTTTTATACAACCAAATAAAGGTTGTATTAATATTGATAATTACAAACTCAATAATCAAAATCTGTTTGCCTTAAGAAAAATATCAGGATATGTCACGCAAAATACATCTTTCATCGATAACACTTTGGCAGAAAACATAGCATTTGGTGTTCATAAAGATAAGATAGATTATCAGTTGATTAATGGTTTGCTTGATACCTGTCAATTAAAGAAATTAGTCAATTCATTGCCTAAAGGTTTAAACACAATAATTGGCGATGATGGTGTCAAATTAAGTGGTGGACAATGCCAAAGAATTGCAATTGCAAGAGCACTTTATCGTCATCCTGAATTATTAATTCTAGATGAAGGTACAAATGCTTTAGATATTGAAACTGAAAAAAAAATTATAACTTCAATAAAAAAATTATATAAAGACATAACAATTATAATAATTTCACATAGACCAAGCTCATTGCAGTTCTGTGATACAATTTATTCATTAAATACAGATTCTGCAAATGAAATTAACTTAGATGATTTTTTAGAAAATATTAACTTTTATAAGGAATAAAAAATATGAATAAAATTAAGAATAAAAATATTTTAGTCACAGGTGCAGAAGGATTTATTGGATCTCACCTTATAGAAAAACTAGTGAAAGGTAATTGCAATGTACGAGCTATGGTATTATATAATTCCTTTAATAATTGGGGTTGGTTGGATACACTTAATGATGATATTACAAAAAATATTGAAGTCTTGCCTGGTGATATAAGAGATAGCAAGTCTACTGATAAAGCCTGTGAGAACATTGATTATGTTTTTCATTTAGCATCTTTAATTGCTATACCTTATTCATACCATTCTCCATTTAGTTATTTAGATACGAATGTTAAAGGCACATTAAACATGTTAGAATCATCACTTAAACATAATGTATCTAAATTTATTCATACCTCTACTAGTGAAGTATATGGTGATGTAATTAAATACCCTATAACTGAATTAACAAAAATTATATCAAAATCACCTTATTCTGCTACTAAGATTGCAGCTGATCAATTAGCATATTCATATTATAGTTCATTTGATCTCCCAGTAGGTATTATACGTCCATTTAACACATACGGTCCTAGACAGTCTAATAGGGCAATTATACCTACCATCATAACTCAATTATTGAATAACAAAGACATAAAATTAGGCTCACTTTATCCGACAAGAGATTTTACTTTCATTAGTGATACTATAGAAGGTTTCTTAAAGTTTGGTAATTCTAAAAATAGCATAGGAGAGATTATTAATATCGGGACAGGTTTTGAGATATCAATAAAAGATTTGATAAATATGCTATTCAAGATTACTAATAAAGAGATAAAGATAATCACTGATTCAAAGAGAATTAGGCCAAAAAAAGGCGAAGTTGATAGATTGAAGGCAAGTAATAAAAAAGCTGAGACACTTCTTAACTGGAAACCTAAATACTCTGGAAAATTAGGTTTAGAAAAAGGTTTAATAGCGACCGTAGATTGGTTTGAGAATAATTTGGATAAGTATAAGACAAATATATATAACTTATGATCAAATCAATTATCAATAAAATAAATTCATGTCTACCAACATTACCGGAAGAGAAACATGTACATGAACCTATATTATTAAATGATGCACTGAAACATATTAAGAAATGTATAAAATCAACATATGTTTCTACTCAGGGTGACTACATCGATAAGTTTTCTGCAAAGATTAAAAATATCACTGAAGCAAATTATGTCTTGCTCACTAACAATGGAACATCAGCTTTGCATATGGCGTTGATGATGACAGATATAGAAAATTGCGAAGTACTAGTCCCATCCATGACATTTGTTGCTACTGTCAATGCAATAAGATATGTTAATGGTATTCCTCATTTTATAGATACTCGTATGAATGATTTCAATATTGATACAAAGAAATTGGATGATTACTTAAAGAAAAACACCTTATTAAAGGGAAATGTTTGTATAAATAAGAAAACTAAAAAATGTATTAAATCTATACTGATAGTGCATGCTTATGGATATCCTGCAGACATCTCCAAGATTATCGCAATTGCTAAAAAATATAATTTAGGAATAATAGAGGATGCTGCTGGCGGATTAGGGTCCTATCATAGATTAAAACACGTAGGAACATATGCAAGATTTGGGATTTTAAGTTTTAATGGTAATAAAATCATAACAACTGGAATGGGTGGAGCATTACTAATTAAAAATAAGAGAGATTACTTAAAAATTAAACATTATATCAGTACATCTAGAATTCAACATAAATGGGTTATAGCTCATGATGATATTGGATATAATTATAGAATGTCCAACATAAATGCCGCGTTAGGATATGCTCAGATAAGTAAATTACAATTAATAATTAAGAAAAAAAAGATATTGCATGACAAATATACTAAAGCTTTTATAGATAGTAGTTGTGCCACAATTTATAATTCAACTGATAATAATACACCGAATTACTGGCTAAATAATTTAATTCTGAATAATGAATTTGAAGATCAACAGCATAATCTCATAAAAAAATTACATGCTAATAAAATATATGCAAGATATTTATGGACCCCGCAACATCTATTATCAATGCATCAAAAATATCCATCAATGAATATGCAAAATACTATAGATATATGGAGAAGAACTATTAGTTTGCCAAGCAGTTATATATTATGAAATTGAAAAAGACAATATGCATAGTATCATCTAGTAGAGCTGATTATAATTACTTGTATCTTCTAATGAAAAAAATGGATAGCCATAAAACTATTGATTTCAAACTTGTTGTAACTGGGATGCATTTGTTGCCTAAATATGGCAATACATATAAACAAATTATTCAAGAAGGTTTTAAAATATCAGCTATGATAGATAACAAACAAAAAGATGTATCCAATTGCGAAATACTATCGAGTATGAGCAATCAACTTATCCAATTGCATAAAATATTTACAAAACTTAAGCCAGATATTATTGTAATTCTTGGCGATAGGTATGACATATTCCCAATTGCTATATTTGCACATGTCACGCAAATTCCATTGGCCCATATAGCAGGTGGGGAGTTAACATATGGCGCAATAGATGATGGTTTTAGACATTGCATCTCTAAATTATCTATGCTTCATTTTGTTGCACATAAGGATTTTAAAACTAGACTTAAAAATATGGGAGAACATCCATCTACAATCTTTAACATTGGTTCATTAGGATTAGATGCAATTAAGAAAATTAAAAATAAGGATATTAGAAAACTATTCAATATCCCAAGTGATGTTAAGTATTTTTTAGTTTGCGTACATCCTGAGACAATTAATAAAAATAATAAAATACTTATAAAGAATATATTGAAGTCATTAGATTCCTTTAAAGACTACTTTATAGTTTTTTCACAAACAAACTCAGATCCATCAAGCGATATAATAAATAATGAGATTAAATTATATAATAAAGCAAATAAAGAGAAGTCTATTATTATAAAGTCACCTGGAAGAGAAAACTTTATAAACTTACTTAGAAATGCATCATGTATGATAGGAAATAGTTCTTCCGGTATAGTTGAGGCACCTTTTGTCGGAACTCCAAGCGTAAATATAGGAAGAAGGCAAGAAGGTAGGCCTCTAGCATCTTCTATCGTTCAATCAAAAGTTTCATCAATAAATATAACTGATAGTATTAAAATAACACAGAAAACTACCTTCAAAAAACGTAAAAAAATATTAGAATATAAAAGCTTAAATAGTACCAATAGAGTTGTTGATATATTATTAAATATAGATACCAAGAAAATAAAACCAAAGAGATTCTATGAGTAAAAACAGTTTTAATATTTTATTTCTTGGTGGATCAAAAAGATTAATCCTTGGTAAAAGATTTTATGTAGAAGCAAAGAAGAAATATGCGATGGTTAATTTATTTTCGTATGAACTTCCTGGTAATCATGCATTTGAAAAAATAGGAAAAATAATTTATGGTAAAAAATGGGCTGACAAAAATATACTAACTCATCTACAATCTATTATTAAAAAAAATAAAATAAATCTCATTATTCCATGTGTTGATGAATCTATACTTATTGCTAATAAACTCAACGATATAAAAAATACAATGCTATCAATTATCTCAAAGAGTAATATTAATAAAATATTTGCAGATAAAATACTAGCTGATAAATATGTTAATAGTAAAGGATTTAGAACAATACCTCAATCAAAAACAAGTTTTCCTATTTATATCAAACCAGCTAAAGGTTCTGCAGCTAAAGATAATCATTATATTAAAAATCATAATGACCTATCTTTTTTTAGTAAAAATAACAAATCATCAAAATATATATTTCAAAAATATATTAAAGGAAATGAATATAGTATTGATATATATGTTGATAGACATGGATTATTTATAGGTGCTATACCTCGAATCCGATTAAATGTTGTGAGTGGTGAATCAATTGCTACTAGAAGCATATATTCAGAGAAGTTAATTAGTTATGCGAAAAGTTTCTGTAATGCAATCCCGCTGATTGGTGCATTAACATTACAAGTAATAATACATAAAAATAATATATACTTTCTAGAGCTTAATCCTAGAATTGGCGGTGGTGTTGGTTGCGCTATTAAATCAGGATTGAATATACCAAAATACTTAATAAATGATGTTAGAAATATTCCACTTAAACCTATTAACAATTTAAGAGAATGTACAATGATTAAATACTACGAGGAGGTGTTTATATGAGAATTATAATTGATTTAGATGGTACTATATGTACTGAAGAAAAAACATTTAGCAGACCATTAGCTAAAGTTAATAAGGATGCGGTTAAAGTACTTAAGAAACTCAAAAGAGATAAACATACTATTATTATTTATACAGCAAGAACATGGAATGAGTATGAAATGACTCATCAGTGGTTAACAAAGCATAATATTCCTTTTGACCAATTATATATGGGTAAGCCTATTGGTGATTATTGGATTGATGATAGAGCAATTAAATATACTAATTGGAATAGCGTGATTAAGAAAATCAAATGACAACATTTATTATAGCAGAAGCAGGAATAAATCATAATGCAAATTATGATATTGCGTTAAAACTAATTGATAATGCTAAGTTGTGTGGCGCGAATGCAATAAAATTTCAAACTGCTATACCAGAAGAAGTAATGATAAAAAGTGCTAAACAATCTCCATATCAATCCAAAAACTTCAAATCATCTAGTCAACTTGAAATGGCTAAAAAGTTGCACTTTGACCATGAAATATTTATCGATCTAAATAAATATTGTAATAGAAGAAATATAGAATTTATTTCATCTCCATTTGATACATTAAGTATGGATTACCTACTTAAAAAAATTAAACCAAAAAAAATGAAGATCCCATCCGGAGAAATATTAAATGTTCCATTGCTCAGAAAACTTAAAGGATATAAGGGCGATGTAATTATTTCAACAGGCATGTCAACAATTAATGATATTAATTTTTGTATGAATGTGCTTCAAGATATAGGAATCAATAAAAAAAGGATTTCAATACTACACTGTCATACGGATTATCCGACCAAATCATCTGATGCTAATATATTGGCAATTAAACATATTGAAAAGATTTTTAAAACTAGAGTCGGATATTCAGATCATACACTAGGTATTAATGCATCAATTATTGCTGTTGCCTTAGGAGCAACTATCATAGAAAAACATTTTACTATAGATAAATCATTGCCAGGACCTGATCAATCTTCTAGTCTAAATATTTCAGAGTTTAGAACTATGGTCGAAGCGATTAGGGATGTTGAGTCATTAATTGGATCGGGTATAAAGAAGCCTACAAAATCTGAATTATTAAATGAAGCTCAAGTTAAGAAATCAATTGTTGCGGCAAAAGACATAAATAAAGGTGAAAGACTCACAATAAAAAATATTACAACTAAAAGACCAATGGGTGGTGTTTCTTCAAAGGAATGGGATAGTATTATAGATAGTAAATCTAAGTATAATTACAAAAAAGATGACTTTATTAAAAAATAAGTATAGTAATAATATTCTTCAGTATAAAAAAAGTATAAAAGATGCAATTAAATTATTGCAAAATGCTGATTTAAAACTAATTGTACTTGTTGATAATAATGGTTGTCTTAAGGGCACATTGACTGATGGTGACGTTAGACGTGGTCTTTTAAAAGGTTTATCGGTAGATTCAAAATGTAGTGAGGCTATGACCACAAATCCTGAGTTTATCTATATTAATAATAATCAGAAGAATATTGATCAACTGTTGAGGAGGAAAATAGCTATACCGGTCCTTAACGATAATAATTGTGTAATCGATATATATACCTCTGATAATACGATAAACAAAAAAAGTATAACTCCAGTGATAATTATGGCGGGTGGCAAAGGAACTAGATTAAGTCCGTTAACAAAAACTACACCGAAACCTCTTTTACTTGTTCAAAATAAACCGATTGTACAAAATATAATTGAAAACCTGAGAGATTCAGGTTTTACTTCAATCTATTTATCTGTTCATTACAAAGCTCAAAGCCTCATTAAGTACTTTGGTAATGGGCAAGACTTTGGCGTTAATATTCAATATTTAGTTGAAGAGAAGCCACTTGGAACAGCTGGCTGTCTAACATTGCTAGATGATGCTATCAGATATGAAAACATTATGGTGATTAATGGAGATATATTAACAATGATGGATTTTAATCAATTTCTTCTATTTCATAAAAAATCAAATAGACTTATATCAATTTGTGGTGCTGAACATAATATAGAAATACCTTATGCTACGTTAAGTATAAGTGAAGATGAAATTATACATATTGAAGAAAAACCTATGATTAAAAATTTTATAAATGCAGGAATATATTTATTAAAAAAAGAAATTGTACAAGATATGCAAAAAAATGTAAGGATTGATATGCCAGATTTATTATCTAATTATACAGCTGATAAGCAAATATCTCTTTATCCATTATATGAAGATTGGATTGATATAGGAACACATGCAGAATATGAAAAAGCAAATAAGAAATAAAATAATATGTGATTATGCAATTATTGGTAGTGGTAATATCGCATTAAGACATGTAGAAAATATAAAATCTATTACTCCATCCCATAAAATATGCTTATGTAAGAGGACAAATTCTAGATATGATAAAAAAATTAAAGATATATGTGATACATCTACAAATATACTTGATGATATAATACCAATGAATCATAACTCAATTGCAATTATAGCTTCACCAGCTTCATATCATATTGAAGATGCAGTTTTACTAATTAAAAAAGGATTTAACTTATTAATTGAAAAACCACTCACTGATAACACCAATAAAATTAAAAAAATATATCGTACTTTAAAAAATAAAAAAAACATAATATTAGTAGGCTATAATCTTAGGTATTCAGATCTATTGCAAAAATCAAAAAAAATAATTGATGGAAAAACATTAGGTGAAATAAGTTCTGTAAATATTAATGTACAAACTAACTATAAGAAATGGAGACCAGTTACAAAACATAAACAATCTGTTACAGCGTCAAAGATGCTAGGGGGTGGCGTACTTCTAGAATTATCCCATGAGATTGATTATATGCATTATCTATTTGATGTCCCAACAAATGTATCGTCTATTTCATATACTAATCCTAACTCTAAAATTGAAACATCAATATCAAGTTTATTTTTATATGAGAATAAAGATTTAATTATTAGCTTAAATCAAGATATATGTAGTAATATTGAATCACGTTTTTGTGATATTTATTGTACTAATGGAGAAATGAGAATTGACCTAAATCTAGGTACTATCTGTATCACTAAGAGTAATAATAAAAAAATAATAAAACATAAACTTAGTAATAATATGTACATGAAAGAGATAAGAAATTTAATCTATTCGATAAAAAAATCTATTAAACCTTTGTCAAATCTAGAAACTGCTTCAATTACTCAAAATATCATTAAATCAATCGAAACATCAATTAATGTTAAAGGACAGGCATCTATATGAAATATGTGGCATTCATATTTGCAAAAGGTAATTCTGAAGGCCTTAAAAATAAGAATATTTTAGAATTAAATGGAATACCATTGATTGCACATACTATTATCCAAGCACAAAAATGTGAGGTTTTTGATGATATTGTTGTATCAACTGACAGTGTGAAAATAGCAGATATAGCTGTTAAGTATGGCGCATCAGTACCATTTATGAGACCTTCAGTTTTATCAGAAGCTAATACTCCTGAACTAGATTGTTGGAAACATGCGATTAAAGAATATCGTAAATATAAATCTAATTTTGAATATTTTGTAAGCTTGCCATGCACATCACCGTTAAGAAGACCTTATGATATTTTGAAACTGCTAAATTCGCATCAAGATGACCATGACATTACATTATGTATTACTCCATCAAGTAGATCACCATATTTCAATATGGTTAAAAAAAATGAAGATGGTACAATTAATCTAATAATTAAGAGTAAATATAATAACAGACAAGAAATCCCATTGACCTATGATGTTACAACTATAGGATATATATCAAAGACTGATTATGTATTAAAGTGCTCACATATATTTAATGGTAATGTCGGTGCTATTACAATTGATAAACAATATTGTCTAGATATAGATGATAGTTACGATTTTGAAATTGCATCAAGTCTAATGAAAACAAGAGAAGAGTATAAGTAATATGCTAGGTTTAAAAAAGAAAAAAGCTGTTATTACAGGTGGATTAGGACATATTGGTCTTGAGATTGTTCAGACATTATGCAAGCAAGAAGTTAAAGTATTAATACTGGATAATCAGGATCATACAAAGATTTCAAAATTTTCTAAGATATATCGATTATATAAGAATCAGATAGATATTTATAAGATAGATTTAGTTAAATCTTCAGAAATAAAAAATTTACTTAAATATATTAATCTTAAATATCAAAATATTGATATTTTAATTAATGCCATAGGTATGGTAGGGACTAACTCAATATCTGGTTGGAATACTGATTTTAAAAACCAAAGCAAGGAAGCGTGGAATCAAGCATTAGATGTTAATTTAACTTCAGTATTTTTTTTAATTCAATCAATGACTGCAGTATTGAAAAAGTCTAAGAATGCTTCAATTATTAATATTTCGTCAATTTATGCTGATCATGCACCAGATTATGATATTTATTCTGGAACGAATATAAATAATCCTGCAGCTTACTCTGTTTCTAAGGCTGGTATAAATTACTTAACCAAGTGGTTAGCAGTAAATCTAGCGCCTAAAATTAGGGTTAATACTATATCGCCTGGTGGCATATATAGAAATCATGATAAGAAGTTTGTTAACCAGTATACAAATAGAACTTTATTAAAAAGAATGGGTAAGGAGTCAGATATTTCTGGAGCAATATTATATTTTGCCTCAGATATGTCAGAATATGTTACTGGCCAAAATTTAATTATTGATGGAGGTTGGACAATAAAATAATGACTAAAAAAATAATAAACTATCCTAATAGTATTGACTTAAGTGAATTCAAAAAAGATAATTCGACTATAACCAAATATGGCTTACCCAAAAAAATAGCTTTTTGTAAATCATGTGTAATATCTAATCAACGTCCTAATTCAGCAATAGAACATCAGCACACTAAATCATCTATCAAAAAAACTATCAACTTCAATGATGATGGTGTATGCGATGCATGTCTTATGTCAGAAAAGAAGAAAAAGGAGATTGATTGGGAGGAGAGAGAAAGAGAGCTTGAAGCACTCTGTGATAAATACAGAAGTCATAATGGATCTTATGATTGTCTAGTTCCAGGCTCTGGGGGTAAGGATAGTTTTTATGCATCTCATATTTTAAAAAATAAATATAATATGCACCCACTTACAGTTACTTGGGCACCGAATATATATACTTCATGGGGTTGGAAAAACTTTCAATCATGGATACATTCTGGTGTTGACAATTATTTAATGACACCTAATGGTCGAACGCATAGATTACTCACTAGGCTTGCGGTAGAAAACTTATTACATCCATTTCAACCATTTATAATTGGTCAGAAATCATTTGCGCCTAAGATGGCTATGAAATTCAATATTCCATTGATATTTTATGGTGAGTCAGAGACTGAATATGGAAATCCTATTAGTGAATCAATGTCATCGAAGCGAGACTGGACATTTTCTACTACTGAAGAAAGAGATAATATTTTTTTAGGCGGAGTTCAATATAAGTCTCTTATAGATGACTTTAAATTAACGCATAACGATTTATCAATATATGTTCCAGAACCCATAAAAAATATTAAACAATGCAATATCGATTTTAGATACTTAGGTTATTATCTCAAATGGCATCCTCAGTCTTGCTATTACTATTCGGTAGAACATGGAAACTTTCAAGCAGCACCTGAGAGAACTCAAGGTACTTATAGCAAATATAATAGCTTAGATGATAAAATTGATGACTTTCATTATTACACAACAGGTATTAAATTTGGAATAGGTAGGGCAACTTACGATGCATCTCAAGAAATAAGATCTGGTGATATTACTAGAGAAGAAGGTGTCATGCTTGTCAATAAGTTTGACCATGAATTTCCTGATAGATTTTCAGAAGAAATTTATCAGTATTTATCACTTAATAGTAAAGAGTTTCCAGAAGCTGTAAAGATGTTTGAACAACCAAAAATGTCTCATGAATATTTTACTAAACTATGTGATAATGCTAGGTCACCACATATATGGAAGTATGATAATGGCAAATGGGTTCTTCGTAATAAAATCAAGTAATGCCAAGTAACATAAGATTAATATCACGATTAGATATAAAGGGACCTAATCTAATAAAGGGTGTCCATTTAGAAGGATTGAGGGTATTGGGTAATCCAAATATATTCGCTACTAAATATTATAAAAATAGTATTGATGAAATATTATATATTGATTCTGTTGCTAGTCTATATGGACGCAATAATCTCTCTGATATTCTGGCTAAGACTGCAAAAGATATATTTGTACCTATTACTGCTGGTGGCGGGCTAAGATCCACTGATGATGTAAAAGATATATTAAGATATGGTGCTGATAAAGTCGCAATAAATACCGCTGCAGTTAAAGACCCATCATTAATTTCAAAAGTTTCGTCTATGTTTGGTTCACAATGTATGGTCTTATCAGTTCAAGCTAAAAAAGTAAATACAAATACATGGGAAGTTTATATAGAAGGTGGCAGAGAAAAAACTGGTATAGATGTAATAGATTGGGTAAAAGAGGGAATTAAATTAAATGCAGGTGAAATATTACTCACTTCGATAGATATGGAAGGGACTAAATTAGGATTTGATTTAAATTTAGTAGAAGCTGTTAGTTCAATATCACCTGTACCAGTTATAGCTAGTGGCGGAATGGGTAATTTAAATAATGCACGAGATGTAATTATAGAATCTAATGCAGATGCTATAGCTATCGCCAATGTCTTACATTATAACAAATATAGTGTGGCAGAAGTAAGGGACCATCTACTGAATTGCAACATAAATCTAAGAGAAGTTTCGTGAAAATTGGAATAATTGATTATGGTCTATGTAATTTACATAGTATTTCTAGCGCTATTAAATATCTAAATTATGATTATAAATTTATAAATAAACCAGATGATATTGATAAATATGAAAAAATAATATTACCAGGTGTAGGTGCGTTTAGTGACGGAATGACAGGGTTACGGGAAAATAATTTTATAGATAATTTATGTGGGTATGTTCATAACGGCGGACATTTCCTTGGAATTTGCTTAGGTATGCAGATGATGCTCACTGAAAGTCATGAATTTGGAATACATAAAGGTCTTAATTTAATTGAAGGTCAGGTCATTAAAATACCGTCAGAAGTAAATTCAAAAACTCATAAAATTCCTCATTTAGGGTGGAATAAGTTAATTGTAATGAATAATAAAGTTAATCAAATTGCTGAAATGAATAATTATGTATATTTTGTACACTCATATATGGTTAAGTGCGATAGTCAGTATATACATGCTAATACGAAATACAATGACTTAATCATGCCGGCAATTATCAATTATAAAAATAGTTATGGCTGTCAGTTTCATCCAGAAAAGAGCGGCCAAATTGGATTATCTATTATACAAAATTTTATTAATTTATGAAGTCTAAAAAAAAGAAAATAAATATAGCATATAGTTTTGTTATAGCTGATTTATTCCATTATGGACATCTAAGATTGCTACAAACAGCAAAAAATAATTATGATTATCATATATGTGGTGTATTAACAGATGAAATATGTAAAAAATGGCAGGGACAAAATTTATGTACATTGGATGAGCGATTATCTGTGATCAAATCTAGTAAGTATGTTGATGAGGTAATGATTCAAGATTCATTAAATCCACAAGAGAATCTAGTGAAGTTAATTAAAAAATATAAAGATTGTAAAATTACAGTTTTGCATGGAAATGACTGGAAACTTTTGCCAGGAAAAATATTTATGGAAAAAAATAATATCAATATTAAACTTGTCAATTACTATAGCAGATTATCAAGGGAAGCATTATATAATTTTTTTACAAATGACAAAGATAAAAATTTTACACATAATTTAGATTATCAGGTAGTAGATTCAAAAAAACTAACTGACACAAAAGGACAAACTTTAAATAATTTAAATAATTTACTTAAAGAATCATATATTGAGCCATTATATACTTTTACCGGAGAAGAATTTATTAATAATAAATCACATCTTATAAAGACTATAAAAAAATATTTTAAATCTAATATAATTATAAGAAGTTCTACATCATTAGAAGATTCAGATTATAAATCTCATGCTGGTCAATTTTTATCAATTCAAAATGTTGATATAAAAAATAACAAAGTTATTGAAGAGTCAATAATTCGAGTGATGGATAGTTATAAAAAAATCATAAAATCATATTTGAAAGAAGAAATATTAATACAAAAACAGTCAAATAATATAATAACTAGTGGAGTAATATTTACTAGAAACTTAGAAACTAATGAGCCATATTATGTCATTAGTTATGATGATCACTCTGGGAAAACTGATACTGTAACATCTGGCATGTCTTCACAAACTATATGGTTACATAGAAATACAAGTCAATACCGATGCCCCAAGAAATGGAGTAAATTACTTGCATCGATTTTAGAAATAGAAAACTTATTCAAAAATATGATACTTGATATTGAGTTTGCTATAACTAAGCAAAAAGATGTGGTGATTTATCAAGTTAGACCATTAGCAGCTAATAGTAAATATTTTAAAAATTCAACATTAAATGACAATCATATCAACAAAATAGCACATAATTATAAAGAATATAGCGGAATGAATAACTTCGTATTAAGTGATATGGCATTCTGGAATCCATCAGAATTAATTGGGGACAATCCTAAGCCATTATCTTATACACTTTTTGATAATTTAATTACAGAAGACTCCTGGAACAAAGGTATTTATAAGCTTGGATACACAAATATAGAGAAAAACCTAATGTATAAATGTGGAAATAAACCTTATATAAATGTAGATTATGCAATTAATGCACTACTACCGAATAGTCTTAGCAAATTAGAAAAAAATCAAATTGCAAAATATTATAAAAAAAAGTTCCTTAATAATAGAACAAGTCATGATAAATTTGAGTTTGATATTATGGATACATATAATCTATTGGACGATTATAGTATAGAGAATATTGAAAATTATGTTAACAAAACTACCTTAAATAGATATAAGAAAGCATTAAAGAAAATTACTTTAAGCATGATAGAGAATTATGCATTGATAAAAAAAGAGTGTATACGTGATGTAAAGAAATGTGTTAGTCAATCTAAAAATATTACCGATGCATGTCATGTTACTATCATTAATTCAATAATCAATGATATCAGTCTTTTAAGAAAATACGCGACTCCTCAGTTTTCAATAGCGGCAAGAATGGCTTTTGTTGCAAAATCTATTATTGAAAATATGTATGTCAAAAATGTGTTTAGTGATGATGATCTAAGTAACTTATATAAATCATTAAATACAGTGGCAGTTGAATATCAATATGATTTGTCAATTTTGAGTAAAACTAATTTTATTAAAAAATATGGACATCTGAGATCAGGAACATACTCACTTAATGCTTTGAAAATTAGTCAATTAAGCAATATACTATCGAAAAATATAAAACATAAAAAACCTAATAAAATAAATAATAAAAAATATATTAAAAAAATTAATGATTATATTAAAAATTCTAAAACAAAATTACAAGCTGACGATATATTTAAATTTCTTACTAACTCACTTGTTCTTAGAGAAAGTCTAAAATTTGAATTTACAAAAGTAGTTAGTAAGATTTTGGATAAGATTGATATTTTAGCTAATCTATTAAATATTAAAAAAGAATTATTTGAATACTTGCCAATAACTGTCATTAAAGCAGGAGTAACATTTGAGGATATTACGCAACTTAGAATGTTTTATAACAAACATATATCATTAGAAAAAGAAATTTTCAAAAAAAATTCTAATTTAATACAAAATCAAATAATTATAAATAAAAATAGCTTTTATATCATAGAGAACTTTATATCAAAACCAAACTATGTAACAAAAAAAGTTATTAAATCAAAAATTCATGTGTTAAATGATTTAAATAATAATAAGTTAAATTTGAATAATAAAATAGTTGTAATTAGCCAAGCTGATCCAGGATTTGATTGGATATTTTCCTATAAAATTAAAGGCCTTATAACAAAATATGGAGGTATAGGCTCTCATATGGCAATACGATGTGCAGAATTTGATTTACCTGCAGCCATAGGCTGCGGTAAGGAATTATATGATAATTTAGTAGACATTGATTCCATAACACTTGATTGTAATAATAAAAAAATTATACTGCATGAAGGAAATGAAATACTTAATTAGCACTGTAGGGCTTTCTGATAATGAAAATATAAGCTATAGTCTTGATTCTGCATATAGTATTTTTTTTAATAAATACAACATTGATATTTTACCTGTTAGAAATTTTAGTAATCTACATGATTTAGAAAAAGATGAATATATTAAGTCAATGGATGATTATGATGGAATTATTATTTCGGGGTCTGGAGACATTAAAATTCCATCAAATCAAATATACCCCGGGAAGAAAAGCAAATATTCATTTGAGAGAGATTTTACTGAAAACTATCTTATTAAAAGAGCAATAGATAAGTCAAAAAAAATTATAGGAATATGCCATGGGATGCAAAAAATCAATGAGTTTTTTGGTGGTCAGCTTAGTCCTTACTATCATTGCCATACTGCCACATACAGTGACCAGGGCATAGAACATTTAGTTGTAAGTTCAGATAGTGTTCTTGGTAATAAAGAATATATTGTAAATCAATACCATGATCATTGTATTACTCATAATAATTTATCATCAATAATGGATGTTGTGGCAGTAGATGTAAGATTTAATACCATAGAATGTTTTAAAAACAATGAATTAAATATTATGTGTATGCAATGGCATCCGGAAAGAAGAGTTTCAACAAGTGAAATTTCAACCAAATTATTTGATAATTTCTTATGATAGCAATAATATTAGCTGCAGGAATGGGTTCTAGACTGGAAAGTTTAACTAAAGATATCCCAAAATGCTTACTAAAAATAGATAATAAGAGTTTATTAGACATACAAATTAATTCATTTCGAAAACAAGGTATAAATGAGATTTTTATTGTAACAGGTCATTGTTCTGACAAGATAAAGACATTTCCTAATGTTACTAAAATAGTTAACAAAGAATATAGAAATACAAATATGGTATATTCTTTAATGAAAGTTCTACCAATAATTCAACAAAAAGATATTATAATATCTTATTCGGATATTATTTTTGAAAGGACTGTGTTAAAAAATTTAATTAATGATCCAAATAAAAATACTATCGTTGTTGATAAAAATTGGAAAAGTTATTGGATTGAAAGATATGGAACATCAAACTATGATATTGAATCTCTCAAATTAGAGGATAATACTATTACAGAAATAGGACAAACGTGTTCTAGTGATGTTGGGATTGATGCTAGATATGTTGGACTTATGAAATTCTCTTATTCAACTGTAAAAAAAATGATTCATATTTGGGAAAATAAAAATAATCTATCTAGTAATTCATATATGACCGATATGATTCAATGTCTAATTAATAATTCCATTACAATTTTTTCTCATGATATTCAGGGTAAATGGTATGAAATTGATACTCAGAAGGATTATATGCTCGCTAAATCAAAATATGTTATCAGTAAGGAGAAGTATTGACATATGAAAAAATTTAAAACTATATTTATTGCTGGTATAAATAGAAGTGGTGGATCACTTTTAGCTAGACTTTTTGATAGCCACACGAATACCATAAGTTACCCAATTGAATTAGGGTTTCCTGAGATAAATAATTATTATAATATTACTGATAATTATGCCGGAATTCCCCAAACAATCAGTGATTATGATTATAAAGAAAATAATCCGTTTAAAATATTAGGTATCCCCGAACATAAGCCAAAGGTATCCACGACATGGGGTAAAGAGCGAAGCGACCCTATAGGTGTAAGGGAGAATTATTTAGAAAAAGTTTTTTATGGTAATATTAAAACTAATTTTGATTTTGAAGGGTTTAAATCATTAATTGTTAATAATGCCAGTAAATGTAAGAATATATATGATTTATATAATCTTCGCCATCATGCATATTTTAAATCATGGGATCATGGAAAAATTTACAGGAATCAAGAATACATTATAATGCATAGTAGCGGAGGTATTTACCTAAGCAATTTTGATAAATACTTCACAGATTTTATCGACTCTAAAGCGGTATTCCCCATAAGGAATGTAATTGGTTTTGTTGCTGCTGAAAAAACGAGATTAGCTAGACGATACTATGGATCTAGAAGATTTGCCTGGCCGCGACTACCAAATATTTTTGTCAAAAACTTTCATTCATATGATCTTGATGGCCAAATAAAATCTTGGTTATCTGCAATTACTAGAGCAAGATTGTTGCAAGAAGAATATGCCACTCAAGATAATTTTATAGTTTATAGACATGATATATTGACCAAGAAACCTGAAGAAGTTATGAGAAAACTATCATCATGTTTAAATATTGATTATGAAGAAACATTAATAAAACCAACTATTGCAGGAGAAAACTGGTTAGGTAACTCTCATTATGGCCCAACAAAAGGCATAAGTAACAACATTAAAGATAATTATAATAAAGTATTGAGCACTAGTGAAATTGGAAAAATTAAAGACTTAAGCTCAAAACTCACAGAGAAGCTTTATACTGATGATGAAGTAGTTGATTTATGTAAAATATCAGAGTCATGTTTTTATGACTACAAATATCAAAAAAGATACTTTAAAGATAAAGACAAGATAGTTTTATATAGTGCATTAATTAACTCGTCTAAGAGAAAAATGACAGTATCTACAGCCCCAATCTACTCAATATTTGCATTATTATATTCAATTTTCGTTAGGGCAGTTCATATACCAAGAATGATTAAACTCAAATACTTTAAAAAAACTGGAAAACAGAATTATACATGATAAATAATAAAGAACAGCAAGAAAAGGAAGTTAAAAGATGGTGGAACTATCCAAGAAACTTACGATGGGATACATTTTATGATGAAAGTAATCCAGATAGACACCATGTAATAGAAAGACAAAAAAAGACACTCGAGAGAGTTGATGCGTTAAATCTACCAAATGATGCCAAAATACTTGAGCTAGGATATGGTGGAGGTCAAACAGCGAAAGCATTATTAGAGAGAGGATATGAGGTTCACGGTATTGATGTATCAGATCAATTATGTGAAAAAGCTAACAATAGATGCATAGAATATGTAAAATCTAAAAAAGCATATATTAAGGTTGGCAGTATTGAAGAAAGATATGAGTATAAAGATAATTTTTTTGATGCTGTTATAGTATGTGGCGCGCTTCAGTATTTAAATGATATCGATACCTGTATCCAAGAAGTGCATAGGGTATTAAAACCAAATTCTCATTTCATAGTATGCCAAACAAATATGTATGCCATTAAAGATATGGTTTATCCTAGGCGATTATTATTAAGATTGATGTATGCAATCACTGGTCAAAAAACAGAACTATTTCCATCATTTAGGTCTATAATGCTTGATAATGATTCATTTGGAAAATCCTTTAAAAAGTATGAAACCTTTTTTCTAAAATATAAATTTCTTTCTAACGGAGATGAGAAGCTTAATTTTTCGTTTAAAAAACGTCTTAATTCATACTGGAGACTTAAGAAGAATTTAATGAATAATAAATTTATCATAACACATAAAATAGGAGCAACATTCTTTTTCCCACCAGATAATATTTTTAATAAATTAGTATCTATGCTAAATTCTGTTTTACAATTTATTTCTGACTACATACTTAGATTCATATTTGTTTTTGCAGATAATGTTATAATAACTGCAAGAAAAATTAAATAAAATGAATTATTTTCAATTAATCGCAAAAATAAAAAATATAAATAATACCCAAATTACTAATCCCTTTAGTTTTGATGCATTATTTAGAATAACCTCTTACTATGTTACTCCCTTATTCATATACCTAAAATTCACGCCTAATGTAGTAACATATTTAAGTCTTAGTATAGGTATATGTGGAGCGATGATTTTATATATATTTGGCTATGAATATGTCGAATGGTCGATACTTTTATTCTTTATGCATATAATTATCGATTATTGTGATGGCAACACCGCAAGATTTTATGGAACATCAACATTTTTTGGAAGATTTATTGATGGACTATTTAATATACTTATAGTTTCATTATTTCAGATATCAATGTTTTTAGTTCTTGTTAGTAATATCTATATAGAAGACAGTATATTGACTCATTATATTTCTTATAACACAATTATTTATATTTCATTACTTTCTATTGTGCTATATCCTGCACAACATTTTATATACGATAGGTACTCTTCACATATAAGATGGATAAATGAAGAACATGGAACAAAACTATTTCCATCTATTAAGCAATTAATATCATTTAGAATAATACATCTTTTAGACAATATTCACTACTTGAGTCTACTTTTTATTATGTATTATATTGATCTTATATTTATAAATTTATTAGTAAATCTAATTTTATCTACTATATTAATACCATTACATATTTATTATTCGAGCATCTATATGCAGGTTGATGCAAATAAAAATCATAGGGTAAAAAGGTCGATTAAATGATTAACATATTTGCAACCTTGGGTCCCTCAACATTAAATAAAAATTTCTTACAGAATCTAAATCCAAGATACATTAAGCTATTGAGAATTAATTTATCTCATACAGATTTAAAAGAAATCACAACTATTGTTAATTATATAAGAAGATATACTAAAATTAATATCTGTCTAGATACAGAAGGTGCTCAAATAAGGACAAGTAAATTATCAAAAAAGACTATAAATTTAAAAAAAAATGACATAGTTTATTTTAAAGGATTTAGTAATTCAATCAATTTAGTCCCCAAACAAATAGAAAGTAAATTTAAAAAAAATGATATAGTATCTATAGATTTTAATAGTGTTAAGGTTAAAATAATTTCTCGAAATGATAGGATATGCAAAGGAAAAGTAATTTCTGACGGCATGATTGCATCAAACAAAGGAGTCTCTATTGATAGAATAATTAATTTACCATCCTTTACAGAAAAAGATATACGCGCTTTTGATTTAGCAAATAAACTTAAAATTAATCATATTGCATTATCATTTACCTCGAAGGCAGAGGATATAGTAAACTTAAGGAAATATTTTAATTATAAAATTTCTGTTACATCAAAAATCGAATCTAGAAAGGGGCTTAAGAATTTAAAAAGCATACTCTATGAAGCAGATAATATTCTTATAGATCGGGGTGATTTGTCTAGAGAAATTAACTTAGAAAAGATTCCAAAAACACAAAAAAATATAATAATGCAGGCCAATAAACAGAATACTCCAGTATATGTTGCAACTAATTTATTAGAATCTATGGTAACCAAGCAAGAACCCACTAGAGCAGAAATCAATGATGTATATAATACATTGATAGATGGTGCCACCGGTTTAGTACTAGCAGCAGAAACAGCGATAGGCAAGTATCCAAATCAATGTATTGAAATGCTTAGAAAAGTGGCCATAGAGGCAAACAAATTTAAAAATGCCCAGAAATCAAGGTAAGGTTATATGGTTTACAGGTATGTCAGGTAGTGGTAAATCCACTTTAGCTAATTACCTATACCAATATGCAAAGTCTAATAATATCAATGCAATACTAATTGATGGTGATAGTATAAGAAATCAATATACAATCAAAATAGGTTTTACATATGAAGATATCAAAAAAAACAACCTTCAAATTGCAAAAATATGTAAGGATAAAATAAATAAATATTCACTAGTGATTGTTGCTGTAATATCACCATACTCAAAAATAAGAGATGATGTAAGAGAATATTTAAATCAGAACTATTACCTGATATATTGTGATGCGTCAATAAAATCATTGCGTAAAAGAGATGTTAAGGGATTGTATGAAAAGGCAGATAGAAATGAGATTAATAACTTAATAGGCTATTCCGAAGGAGCGGTATATGAAAAACCTGCTAATCCATATCTAAAAGTTGATACAAATGATGAAAAAAATATTAAAAAGAATAAGAATCTAATGAATCAGCTTCTTAATAAACTATTTTTTGAAAAAAATAAATAAAATTATCTTTATTAATAGTAATGACTATTCACAAAAATTAAGTGATAATAACATTTATATTTTTTTTACAAGATCACAGTATTACTTTTATAAAAATATATATAGCAATGTTGACTATTTCTTTGACTATAAATTGAACTTCAATGAGAAGGATGAAGTTGATTATCTAGAACAATCAATTAATCATGAAATATCCCAAGAAAAATCTTATAAATATATTTTTTTATGCTACTTTTTTCTTTATAAAGATATGATTCAATACCTTAGCATTAAAGAACGCCTATTCTCAATTATAAAAAAATATAATATTAATAACATAGAGATTAGTAGGAACTGTCCAATATTTTTTAAAAAATCATTCAATGAAATCTCAAATAAATCTGAGGTTAATATAATATATAGCGATAGTGTATTTGGAAAATTTAACTATAGAGATGGTCAGTATTATAATGTAGACATACCATTTCCTAATAATATAGAAAAATCTAATTTTTTTATTTATCTTGCTTCTAAATATTATAATTATATGGGTATCTCTTCATTGAGATTTACTAATTTTATTGTACCGAAAGATAGTGCTATTTTTAAATTATCTATCTTTACATTCCTCCATAGACTTAAGACTAAACTATTATTAGAAAATAAAGTAGAGCCATATCTAGATTTTTCAATAGAGTGTGCATCCAGTATAAATCTTATATCGAGTTACTGGGATAAATATGATAAAACATTGTTATCTATTTTTAAAAATAGTATTAAAAGATTTAAACAAGTATATGATGATAATAGTTTAAATATTTTAGAAAATAAGATTTTATATTTATTGAAAAAAAGCAAAGTAAATACTATTTTTATAGATTCTATAAATAGTCCATTCAGAAGATTAATTTCATATGTAGGTAAAAAAATAGATATTAAGGTTTATCACCTGCCACATGGAATATATACAGAAAATGAGTATCCATATATTGATCATGCTGAATATATGCCAGATCAAATACTTACCTGGAGTGAAGAATCATCTAAACATCTAAATGATAAAGGTTGGAACACAAGGAATATAAGCCTAGGTATGTCAACAAACCATAATGATGATTGTCAGCAGACATCCCCTAAAATATTAGCAATGGTGAGCCATGGAAATAGAATAGACTTAAATTCATTTGAAAAGGATATAGTAGAAATTGCAAGAATAGCAGATAAAGATAAATTAGATGTTACGTTTAAATATCATAGTCTGATAGGTGAATATTCAAAAATAAACTCAGTCGCTAATATGGGTGACCATATAAAATTATTTGAGAAGAATCATAAAATAGCTATTAATATTTATGATGATAAAGATTATGTCACAGATATTATGCGTAATTATTCCCATATAATATTTACGACATGGACCACTGGAATTATAGAAGCGATTAACCTTGAAATACCATTTGTGATAATTACGAACAAGTCAGTTATCAATGATAATGTAAGTAATCAACCAATTAGGATATTTGATAGTATGGACATGCCAATTTTTGATGATTATAAAAATGGTATTGATTTTTTACTTAAAAATAAAAATATACAATATCTAAGAAAGGCTAAAGAAAACCTTAATAGAGGGCAATATCTATGAAATCGACATATAATGAATTAAAGTATTTTTTGCAAGCATGTATATCTATCAATATTTATAGTTATCTATTGTTTTATATAAAGACATTTTATAGAAAAGTTTTTAAATATGATAATAAACAAGAAATTAATAGATCTCTTGCAGTACATATGAAAAATATCGATACACTTGAAAATATAGATAACATAACTATTTCTAGCGCTATCAATATAGATGTATTACTGGCAACAAAAACTATAAACCTTAATAAGGATTATGACTGGATACTCAAATCTGATGATAATGAAGATATTGAATCATTACATAGATTTAATTGGATTAAATATTTCTTATCATCAAAAAATGTTACTACACAAGAATTAGCACTAATTAATTATTTGATTATTGATTGGTTCAATAAAAACAGCAATAATTTTAATTTAACTGATCTTAGGTATACTCCATATACTATGAGTGAAAGATTATGCAATGTTTTATTTTTTTATATTATAATAAATAAAGAAATTCCCAATAATTTGAAAAATCATTTACATTTTACTGCAAATAAAATTGTAGATAACTTAGAAATATATAGATATGGTAACGGCAATCATCTGATCAATAATTTAAAATCTCTAATCATATATTCCTTATATTTTAATCATGAAAATTTGCTATCTCAATCATTAAAATATTTTATTTACTTATGTAACGATTTTATTTTTAATGGTTTTACTAAAGATTATTCATCTAGCTACCAATTATTATTTGTAATGTGGTTAAATGAAATCGTAGCGGTATCTGAATATAAAAATAAGAATCACTTATTCATAGATATTAATTTACTCAAAAAAGAGTTATTTGATAAATCTAAATTATTTTTTGATCCAAGTACTAATTATTTCTCATATTTTGGTGATATTACGCCTGATTATAATTCTGAATTTATGAAAACTATTTATAATAACAATGAATTCTTAGACGCAATGAATCTTAATCGTTTTTATAATCTTATCAAGCATGTGGAATAGAGCATCATATCAAAATTGGACTATTATATATAAATCGAGTGAAGTGTTTACCCCATATACTCATTCTCATTATGATTTTCTTCACTTCATCTTGTTAGATAATAATAGACCATTGTTAATTGATTCTGGAAGAGGTTCATACGATCCATCAAATACCCATTATGCTTCATATTTACCTCAATATCATAATTCACTGATAATAAATGATTTATCCTATAAACCTTATAATGCTCTTCGTTATCCACCTACATATTTTCATTATAAATGTACCTCAGAAATAGATCAGCAATGTAATAGTCTAATTATTAAACTCTATACTGATGGGTTTAATAGGATAAAACCTAATTTTAATTTGTCACGGACAATTGAGATATCCAAATTGTCTGTAAAAATTATCGATAATATAAATGACGCCTCTCAATATATTATTGAAAATTATTTTCATATAGATTCTAGATTTAATATTATTAAAAAAAATAAAAATATATATTTTAATGAAAAATATCAGTTTTCATCAAATAATTTAATAGATCGATACTCAATCAATAAACAAGATAATTTCAGATTAGATTCTGAAAATTATGGTGACACTAATATTAAAAACTATTTATCAGCTAAAAATAATATATCATCATTGAAACCAGTTATACATGAGATAAAAAAACTATAATGTGTGGTATCTTTGGAAAAATAAGTATTGATAATACATTAGTCAATGTTGATACAATTGAAAAATCATTAAGATTTTTGAAACATCGTGGCCCAGATGATAATGGATATATAAATGAAAATAATATATGCATGGGTATGACGCGCTTAGCTATTATAGATGAGATGATGGGTAAACAACCAATGTCAATTGATAATGGCGCTATAACAATTGTGTTTAATGGTGAAATATTTAATTTTAATCAATTAAGAAATGAGCTTCAAAATGAAGGTATAAAATTTGCTACTAACTCTGATACAGAAGTAATACTTCAAATGTATAAATACTATGGCAGAGGATGTATTAAAAAATTAGAAGGAATGTTTGCGTTTGCTATATATGATAAACGCAAATCCTCATTATGGATTGCTAGAGATAGATTTGGAATTAAACCACTATATTTCACACAAGATACTAAATCATTTGTTTTTGGGTCAACATTAGATGTAATCATGTCTAATATGAATAATAAAGCTGAGATTGATAAAAATGCTTTATATCTATATATGTTATGTTCATTTGTACCTTCACCTAATACGATATTAAAGAATGTTTTAAAGTTAGAGCCAGGATATTATTTAACAATTGAAAATAATATAATTAAGAAAGAAAGGTATTGGTCTATTAATGAAGATACTAAGTTAAATAAAAAAGAAAATAATTTAAAAATGTTGCAATCATCCATCTTAAGTCATTCTATATCTGACAAACCTATTGGCACTTTTCTGAGTGGAGGTATTGATAGTTCTATAATAACAAAACTATATTCCACTATCTCATCTAAGGATCTACTGCATACATATAGTGCGGATTTTATTGAAAAAGATAATCAAGATTTAATTTATTCTAAATTAGTGTCAAAAAATATTAATAGTAAGCATACTAATGTTAAACTCGATAATGAAAATTTTATAGAATGCCTTGATGAACTATCAGATTATCTCGATGAGCCAGTATACGATTCTTCGATGGTAGCATCATATATATTGTCTAAAAAGGCATATTCTGATGGATTGAGAGTGCTTATGGCTGGTAATGGCGCAGATGAGATATACGGTGGATATAAAAGACACTATAAGACATTTAAAAACTCCTTCTCAGGATCACTGTGGTTTCTAAGCACTAAAATTTTATGCTTTATTGCGAAATCACTTGGCATATCTCAACATAAAATACTACAATTAAAGTTTAAATATATAAGCTATATAGTTGATTATTCAGGTATTAATCTAGATACCTTTTTGAAAATTACGAATGACTCTATCATGTCGACAGCGAATCAAAAACTTGATAATTACCTTAAATTACAGTCATACAATACTAATATGACTAAGAGCAACATGATCACTGATTTTAAATCTTACTTGCTTGATAATGGTTTGAGCATATTAGATAAAACAACTATGGCTGCATCTATTGAGGGACGAGTTCCATATTTAGAAAAAAACATTGTAGAACATTGTCTATCTCATGAAAATTCTAGCATAGCAACTACATATAATAATTCAAAGATTATTTTACGAGATATGTTAAAGAGTCTAGGGCTGGAGTTTTTATATACAAGATCAAAATCTGGATTTAATCAACCATTATCAAATTTATTTATAAACAAAAAATATAAAAATAAGGTAATTGAAGAGATTAGATTGGCAGATGATGTGCTTTCTAAATATATAAATATTACTACATTAATACATATTATAGAAAATCGATCGAAGATTAATACAGAAAATATATTAAATATATATATTCTTGCTAAGTGGATAAATAGAAATAGAGATAATTTATGTTTTCAATAATATGTCCATGTTACAATTCATCGAAATATATTAAATCAACTTTAGATTGTATACTTAAACAAAAAAATGATGGCTTTAATTATGAGTTAATATGTATTGATGATGGTTCAACAGATAACACTATTGAGATTTTAAAATCATATGAGAATCAATATTTAAAACATAATATTAATTACATAATTATTGAACAAGAAAACTATGGTCCAGGTTCTGCTCGTAATAGTGGAATAAAAGAAGCTTCACAAGAGTATATTGCATTCATAGACTCAGATGATACATGGCACGAAAATAAACTCTCATATGTTTATGATATAATTAAGAAAAATAAGGGAGATTATAATTTATATATCCATGATGAATATTACTCAAGAATTAATAAAAATAAAAAACTTATTCGACATGATATTATTAGTTACGACAATATACCAAACTCATTATATAGAAAAAATAGTCTATCTACATCTGCAGTAATAATGGAAACAAAATTAGTAAAGAGTAGCAAAGGTTTCGACGAGAAACTTATGTCGAGCCAAGATTGGGATTTTTGGTTAAGATTAGCACCTCAGCTTAAAATTAAGCATATTAATAAAGTCCTTGGTGTTTATAATGAGAATATTAGTAGTATAACATCTAGATTTTATGTTACCAGAATGTTGGATCAGCTAAAAATTGCATATCGATTTAAAGACTATGTTAGCAACTATATATTCATTTATAAAGTTACTAAAATTATATTTAGTAAACAATGGTTTTATGGTTTAAGAAATATTATCTTCAATAAAAAAGGTCACAATTATTAAAAATATAACAATTCAACCAGTATTTTCTTTTATGTCTCTAAGACATTTAAAAAGTACACAAACTTCTAATAATTTGCTAGATTCCGGAAGAGAATCTCTCTCTACAATACTGAAGATAATAAATGAATCTAATAAAGTGTATAATCAATTATTAATACCTACTGTAATCTGTAATGATATTATACCGATTATACAGTCTTATGGATTAACTATAAAATACTATCCTGTTGATGATAAGCTGAGACCAGATTTTAATTATATTGAAAAAGAGTTAGTAAATCACAAAAGTATTCTTTTAGTGGTAAATTATTTTGGCTTTTTATCTAAGTGGAACGAAGTAAAAAAGTTACAAAAGCTGTATGATATAATATCTATTGAAGATAATGCTCATACTATATATTTAAATCAGAATAACAAATCAATCGGTAGTTTTGGTGATTTCTCATTCAATAGCTTCCGAAAGCTATTGCCGGTTTCGAGTGGCTCTTTACTAAGGATAAACAATGAAAGATTCTTGAAATACGATATTAATATTACTAAGAAATTTTTGTCTTTTGCTGATTTAAAATTAATTCTTAGACCTCTTATGGCGTTTTCGAATATTAATATGCAGCCTGTAAAAACTAGACAGATAATTAAATATGACAACAAAAAAATCTACTCATCAGACTATATATCAAGAAGGTTGATACCATACCTCATGAAAGATATTAGTTATATATCTACTAAAAGACAAAAAAACTATATAAGCTGGTATAATTTTTTAAAAGATCGTGATGTAGATGCAATATTTGATATAGACAAGGATACTTGTCCATATGTATTTGCCTGTTATGCAAATAATTCGAAATCAGCTGATAATTGGATAACATGGGGTAGACAAAATAATATAAACATAACCAGATGGCCTGATTTTCCATCTATCAATCATAAAGATATATCAGAGAGTCAACATAATATTCTTTTTTTTCCAGTAAATCATCAAATAAATATTTCAGAAATCTTAAATGAAAAAATATCTTAAAAATTTAATTAAAGATAGCGTTGGTTATTTGTATTACAATGCATATCTTAAGTATTTTCCAGTAATTGGTAATAGAGCGTTAATTTATCATGCATTTGGATCAAATCTAAAACATGATACATATGGTATAAGCATTAATATCAAAGACTTTGAAAATCAGATTAAATTTTATAAATCAAATTATGATATTATCAACATAATAGATTATGCAGGTCTGTCTAAAAATACTCTATCAATTACAATAGATGATGGATATAAAGATAATTTACATGCAATTGATATTCTAAATAAATATAATATACCTTTTACCTTATATATCACTACAAATACTATTAACTCAGAAAATTATCTCAGTGAAGATGATATAAAAGAAATTTCTATGCTTAAGATTGCAAAAATAGGAAGTCATTGCTGCAATCATTTACGATTAAACCTATTAACCAATGAACAAATATATTCAGAGCTGAAAGATAGTAAGAGAGTACTAGAGGAGATAGTAGGGGATCATGTTGAAAATATTTCATATCCACATGGCGGCTATAATAAATATGTATTAGATATACTTCCATCACTTGGTTATAAATACGCTGCTAGTAGCATAAAAGGTAAGAATAATAGCAAAACCAATAGGTATTTATTAAATAGAATCGAAATCATTAAATCTGATTCTATAAAAAAGATTGTAAATAAGATTAATGGATATTATGACTACTACTAATATATATTTTAACTATTTCAACTTTCTAAAGGTTACATTTATATTTATTTTTCTTGCTAATATACTCCGTGCTTTTTTTAAAACCGAAGTTGCTATCCTTGAGATGTTTTTTATTTTTTCTTTACTTTTCTTATCAATATTATATATCTACAATAAGAAAATAAAGATAGATAAGTCTGCTGTATTTTATATCTTAATATTCTATTTATTAATTCATTTTTTTTATGCAACCTTTATAAGGCCCTTAGAGTTTGATATTTCAATTTTTGATACTTTTTTTATGAATTTCTTAGAATTTAGACTAATGTATATCGGTTTTTTACTACCATTAATATTTATCCCGATGTTGGAAAATGAGCAAATAGACAAAGTAAATGCTCTTGTTTATAAACTACTCAAATTTTTTGTGATTCTATATATTGCTGAACAAATATTATCCCAAATAGGTTTTCGAGTGATTTTTGAATATATTCATACATCATCAGGATTATATGACCCAAATATCAGGATACCTCAAAGACTCGGCATATATCGTGGTCTAGGTGTAGTAGGTCACCCAACATGGTCTGGCTTAATATCAATCATCGCATTTTATTATGCCTTAGAAAAATCCGATAAAAAATGGGTCGTATTATCATTATTTTCAATAATTTTTTCAGTTACTTATACTGCTTTTGCAATTCTTGTAATAACATTAATGATATACTTTTTACACAAAAAATATTACTTATTATTCATTATTCTTTTTAGTCTTTTATCTTTACTCTTTATATTTACATATAGTTTTTTATTATATATTGAAGATCAATATATGTATCTGGATCTAACAAATCCATATTATTCTCAACTACAGTTTTTATATGCGATCAGAGATTACTTTGAGACATTCACTAGTTCATTACAACCTGATAATACGAGAATAGAAGGTGGGCCGCTAACATCACTATATAATTACTTTACGAACAATCCACTAAATATACTATTCGGAAAAGGATTAACTTATGCACATTTAGGAAAAACTGATATTCCTTTTAGTGAGTTAATGGTTTTTCATACACTATCTTCTGATTATGGAATTTTGACATTTATAGAACAATATGGCGTAATTGGGTTTATTTTACTTACATTAGTATTCTTAGTGCTACCTTTATATTATATTAGAGAAAGCAATTCTTTAGACTCATACATACTAATCATGTTTTATCTTGGTATGATGCATTATACTCCAGTCACAAGTAAATTGTTAATGATGCTTGTTGGATTTAGTGTATTTAGATTTTACTCTACAGTAGACCAAAACCTACACAAAAATAAGGTTTTATAGTATGATGATATTCAAAATTTTGAGGTTAATTCCATGAGAATAATGATTTTAGGTGCCGATGGCTATCTGGGCTGGCCCACATCTGTTGAATTAGCATTGAAAAATCATAATTTATTACTAATTGATAACTTTATTAAACGAAAGCTTATTAAAAAATACAATAGGAAAGTATTGGTAAATACTCCTAGAGCAGATAAACAACTAACTAAGTTAAAGAAATATAACAAAAAAATAAAATTTTCAAATATAGATTGTACAAATTATGACAGTCTATCATCTAGTTTTAAAAATTTTAAACCAGATGCAGTAATACATTTCGCAGAAATGCCATCTGCTCCATTATCTATGTTGGGAGATAGTGAGGGATGGATGACTTTAAAAAATAACTTACAATCAACTTATAACCTCATCTCAATAATTAAAAAATATAATTCTAATTGTCATATTATTAAACTAGGCACAATGGGTGAATATGGTACGCCTAACATTGATATTGAGGAAGGCTGGTTAAATATAAGTCATAAAAAACGAACTCATAAATTTCTATATCCAAGACAGGCATCAAGCTTATATCATACATCAAAAATCATGGATACTGATTTACTTTGGTTTTATGTAAGAATGAGTAATTTGAAAGTTACTGATTTGATGCAAGGACCTGTTTATGGTGTTAATAGCAGTGAGATAATGAAAGATGCCTGTTTACAACCATTATTTACATATGATGATATTTTTGGAACTGTTTTAAATAGATTTATTGTTC
>MDSV01129595.1_pt1 | contig 32605 bp, 25 predicted proteins | sample 810851 | NCBI WGS metagenome assembly MDSV01 (sample SAMN05326640, study PRJNA326480) | marine metagenome | isolation source: seawater | place: Atlantic Ocean: North East | collected 2012 | reverse complement strand
GGCAACGAATCCTATCAACACCTGCCTGGACATCCTCGTGACCGCATCCACCTCGATGCCAAACCTGGAGGGTACACCAAGCGGCTCTACGACCCATCCACACCGGCCACCAACACCTACGCCACCGCGCGAGCAGGGGATTTCACGGCCGACTTGAGCCGTTCCCGGCTCGATTTGTTCCTCCGAAGCCCACGCGATTTTTGGATGCGTTACCACGGTTGGGAAGCCCAGGTCAGCGGTCCAATGTTCACCGTCAACGACCGCATGGGCACCCTCGCAGAGGCGCATTTTGACGCCATACGAACCGGTGCCTTCGCGGGTACCAGCCCGCTTCTCGACGGCACGGACTATGCCAATTGCACGCCCTTCGTGCACCCCACCGATGCGGATTTCATTGACACCTTCTGTGGACGCAAGAGCATGTCATGGTCATGGGCCAGAACCCATGGTGTGCTCTACCAACGGTCAACCGACCCCCACGCCATGCTGAACGTCTACGGTGAACCTGACGACATCATCGTCATGCACGCAGAGGACGGTGGCGACCCATACCTTGTCGTGGTCGATTTCAAGACAGGTTCCTCGGCCAATCCAAAGTACGACAAATGGTTCGAGACCCAATTCCACGCGGCCTACAAGGTGCAGCTGGAATTCTATGCTTGGCTTTTGGAGCAAATCATTGACCGAGATAATCTTCCATACCGCGTTTATCCACGAGGCGTCCACATCCACATGAACATCGGTCGGACTGAGGATCGTTTGTTCGAATCATCGGCCGCAACACAGGTTGGGTTCAGCCACGAATTGATGGACGTGGAACTGGACTGGTCATGGGTCGAACCGACCCTCGACCTCGCCCTTGAATGCCTCCTGATGACGACGCCACCTCCGGTTCAGATGCTTCCCATGCGTACTGCACGAGGGGCCCCAAAGATGCACGACAACTGGTCCTTTGCGGAGCGCTACCAGTGGTTGATGACCAACCATCCTGGTTCCTGGCCCTGAACCGCACGTTGTGGTGGGTCCGCCCAGTGTTGTGCTGCAATCCGGACGGTCGACGTGGCCTCCCTTGATGATGGTCGGTTTCCACCGGTACACGTCCTCAAAGGTGATGTAGGACGTGAGGAATTTCTCAGCATGCAACGGGCAACATTGGTCATCGTCTTCGCGTTCCTCATGACAAGTCTCGCGCCTTTGGCCCTTCCACATTGGGAGCCCAATTTGACCTCAGATCCAGTCATGCAAAGCCCGCTCAGTCAAGTGAGCACTTTTTCTGATGCCACGCAACAATGGATGCTCGACAACCAAGACAACAACGGCGACAACGACAACGACGGTGACAATTCCGTTGACGACACAGACCGTGATGACGACAACGACTGCATTCCAGACATCTATGACACCGCACCTCGCGATTTCGACGGTGACGGGATTCGGGATTTCGAGGACGTGGATGATGACGGTGACGGCATCCTCGACGAAACAGAGGTGACAGACAACGATCCTCTCACCAATCTCTACGACAGCGACAACGACGGATTCCACGACTGCATCAGCATGTCCAATTACTACTTTGACATGATTGACCTCGTCCTCACCGCTGAAGGCGACCACACGTTGCATCACAACACCACGTCCTACAATCTCATGACTGGGGAAGATTACCGGATTGAGTTGATTTTGCTCCGAGCGAATGCTTCTACTGTCACTTTTGGTGGGCCTGACGGCCTCCACCATGTCGACACCACCAACCATAGTTTTCAGGCAAATGCAGACACTGAAAACCGAACAGGCGCATACGAGAATCTCTCGTATGGTTACTATTGCATGCAAGCCTTGCTGCACACGCCGCTTGATGACAGCGCACTTGATTTCACGGCACACCATTGCCGGACGCTTGGCGTTCCTCCAACCGGAGACAACAATGGAGGGACCGACGACGGAAACGATACTGGGACCGATGACGGCACCGGGGACGGGAACACCACCGATGACGGAAACAGCAGCGATGACACTGGAAACGCAACAATCATCCCTGATTTTGACGCCAACGTCACGTTTGGGTGCTACGACGGCAACATCACCGTTGCGTTCCATCTCAACGTGACAGGACTGACGATCGATCAACTTCAGGTTGAGTGGAATGTGACCGCCAGCACGACGCCGGAAGTGGTGTTGGAATCAGGTACCGCCACCGTCAATGCCCTTCAGGACGGCAACTTTTCCCACGCGCATCAATTTTCGTTTGTCCCACCCGAACAAAACACCACCTACGTGCTGATGCTTGATCCCACATCGTCCACACAAAACGGCCTATTCGCGGATGCTCCTTACCTGTTCACGTTCACCGTCAATTGCACGACGGATGACGTCAATGAAGGCGAGCAAGACGACAGTGGTGGTTCAAACGATGGAGATTCAACCCCCGGAGGAAACGGCGATGGCCCTGATACCATTGCTGGGACCGGACCAGAGGGTGGCAATGTGACTGAGCCTTCTGAAGAACCGACGCCAGGATTTGGACTCCCAATGGCCTTGTGCGCTCTTCTCGTTGCTGCAGGGTTTGCACGGCGTGAACGAGATTGAACGCTTCGCCTAGTCGACGTGGTGGGTCCGCCCAGATTTGAACTGGGGACTAGCGCCCCCGAAGCGCCAAGTATAGGCCAAGCTAACCCACGGACCCGTGTGTAAGCAGGCCACGCTACGGCGCGCCCTTGATGAGGATGCCGCCCCTGTTTCAGGGCGTGGTTGCGCGTTGCTGAGCAGCGTCATCTTCATACCCAAGCCCACGCCCCCGAGGGCTGCAGGGCTCGTGGTCTAGGGGTTATGACGTCGCCTTCACATGGCGAAGATCGCCAGTTCAATTCTGGCCGAGCCCACCTGCATCCTTCAACGACAGCCTCAAGCATGGCGCTTTCCACCCCGCAGGCATGGACCTCCGTGCGTGGGTGCTGGTCGTCCTGATGTTGATGACGCCTCTTTCGGGCTGTTTTGCTCCTGAAGAGACGGTCGACGTCGACGCGGTCCTCTCCGTGGCCGGCATCGACGGCGTGAACGGGACCTTGCAGGTCGAGCGGGGCATGTACCACACCCTCAGCGTTGAGAGCAACCTCCCCTACACGGTGACGCCAGGGGCCTCGATGTTCCTTCAGGACAACGGTGGCACCCACCGTGTCGGCGCCTTGACCTACCCTGCCGACACCTCCACTGTGACCTTCTTGGTGCTCGACAGCGAGGCCGATGGCTCCAACATGACCGTGACGTCCGGTGACGTGGAGGTATGGATCAACGTCGCCTTTGTCGATGCGTCGACCCTGATGCTGGTCGACGGCGAGCGTGCCTACGAGACCATTGACATGCTCACCAGCCAACACAACAACCGCTGGTGCGCTTCTGCAGGTCCCGGTGGCATCAACCACGAAGGTGGAGCGGCGTACGAAGCCGCGGCCGAAGTCATGGCCGAGAAGATGTGGGGCTTCGGATTCGATCACGTCGAAGTCACCCGCTATCCTGACGATCCGGATCAACTGAACGTGGTCGGCTACAACTGGGGCAACGTGAATCCGGACGAATACATCGTCATCGGCGGTCATTTCGACATCGCTTATGCCTTCACTCCACCAAGCGGTGGCACGAACGAGGGCGCCAACGACGACACCTCGGGTTCGACGGTGTCCCTCGAGATGGGCCAAGCCTTGGCCCAGATGGAATTCGACCACACCGTCGTGCAGGCCTTGTGGGCCTGCGAAGAAGAGGGCCTCCTTGGGTCCCTCGCCTACGTGGCCAACCTGCCGGAAAACGTGTCCGTTCGTGCGTACATGAACTTCGACATGGTGGCCCTGAACTACCCCATTGTGCCTCTGACGGAGCCGATCATCGACCCGCTCACGGGCGACATCTTCGAACCGACGAAGTACGACTGGAGGATCAGCATCGCAGGAGCCAGTCAGCCCAACATGGAACGGATGATGGGCATGGTCACGTCGACCATCGTCAACGATTTGGCGTACAGCCCAACCGAAGGCAACCCCATCATGTGGGAGATCGCCGAGTCCTGTGCTTCAGACCACTGCGCCTTCTTCAGTGCCGGTTACCCGACCTTCAATTTCTTCAGCCCGGGCGGCGACATCAGTTTCTGGCAAGAGTGGCATTCGCCTTCGGACACCCTTGAATTCATGACCGCCAAAGCCGGCGGTCCTGCGGGCATGGCCAGCGGCTTCAACAGCCTCCTTTGGTCCTCCATGGACCTCTTCATCCGCGTGGACAACGCCGAAAACTTCCACGGCACGTGGAAGGAATGAGGCCGCTCAGAGCAGATGCTCAAGGGAATCAATCAGGCGTTCATACACCGGGAATGGAACCTTTCCCAGACGCTCTCTGAACGCCTTTTCATGCACGGTTTGGACGTTCAATGGGGACAGGATGCTCTGTTCACGCAGGCCTGTTAGGCGGCTTGATGGGAGCTGTTCACCCGTATGCGAGCCTAGCTTGCTCGAAATCGGGACAACCAGCCATTCCTTTCCCCGCTTGCGGATCAAGGCAACCATGCGACCCTTCATCGAGCCGCTGTTGTCGTTTTGGAGCCGAATTCCACCGCAGACCACGATGTCGCGTGGGTGGTAGGTGAACGCTCCGTTGGTCGACACGTCGATAAATTCCAATGACCTCACTTAAACCGAGGGCCTTAGGCTTGAAGTGGAAGCAGGGTGTGGAATAGGCATGGGTGTCCTTGATCAAGCGGATTGGGCCACCTTCAAGCGTGCCGAGACGTGGAAAGCGCTCGGCATCGCGGTCGTCCTGTTCGGGACCATCGCCTTTGCATCCCTGTCCCTGTTCGGAAGTTTGGACGCCCTGTTCCAATCCGATGCAGAGCCTGAGCCGGTGCCCGACGTCATCTTTCAATCCGTGAACCGCACGGGCATCGAGGACGGCATCGTCAACGAAACGGGGTGGCTGCACTTGAGCGACCTTCGTGGTGACGTGATCATCCTCGACTTCATGGCCCATGATTGTTCGAACTGCCACAAGGTGCAAGCCCACCTTGAGGCGGAAATGCAGGGATGGAAGGACCTTGCAGCAGCCAACGGCGTCGGCTTCCACATCGTCGCGTACGGTGCATGGTACAACGAGGACCTCGCCTACCTCAACACCAGCGGAGGCGCCTACACCGTGCCCACCTATCCCACGGGCATCGGTTCGACTGACGCCGCCGTGTTGCCCAACGGCACCGCCGACCCGGTGCGCCTGTTCACGGCGTCCGGCACCGGGTCGATTCCTGTGGTCGTCATCATCGACGAGTCCGGCTACATCGTGCATCGGCAAAACACCGGCACGCCCACCGACGGTTGGGAAGGCTTCGATGCAGCGGTCGAGCAGGTCATCGTCGACGGCGGCGAGTCGATGGTCGACGAGCGTATCGCCTGGACCGAACCCGAAACCTCCCTGACCGCGGTGTTCGTCCTCGGGGCCTTGCTGTCCATTCTGGTGTATTTCTCGCCCTGCGCCTTCCCGGTCCTGCCAGGATTCATCTCGTACTACCTCTCGCTGGGCGCGCGTGAAGACGAACTCATCGCCGAAGAGAAACTCAAGTCACGGATGCCCAATTCCGCCGTCATCGGCCTGTTGGCCGGTCTGGGCATGCTGACCTTCTTCCTCATCATCGGCGTGGTCGCCGCCATCATGGGCGAGGCCTTCGCGCGCTCAGGTTTGATTCACTACATCGCCATCGCCGTGGCGGTGCTCCTCATCGTGCTCGGTTCCATGATGCTCATCGGCATCACCTCGCACCTGATGGGATTCGTCCAGAAGTTCGTCGACCGCTGGTCGACGACCGAAGCCGACGCGACCTTCACGCCACGCCGCAACATGTACCTCTACGGCTTCGGATACGCGGCCGCCAGCATCGACTGCACCGCGGCCGCTGTCTTGCCTTTCGTGGTCTTCCTGGCCACGTTGGGACGCACCGCCGTGGTGACCGGCCTCGCCGGCCTGATGCTCGGCCTGCTCGTGCTCATGGTGGTCGTTGTGGTGATGGTCGGTTTGGGACGTCAGATGATGATCAACGTCCTCAAGCGCGCCACCGGGATGATCAAGCTTGTCGGCTCGTGGATGATGATCATGGCCGGGGTGGGCTTGACCCTCTTCCTGACCAATCAATCGGCCGTAGCGGCCGTGTTTGGCTGATGCATGGCCATGCGCTTGCTGATCAGCCACCACCCAAGAGAACCTGTGATGGCGCCGCTGATGGCGTCCCACACGTAATGCTGCTCGGTGGTGAACGTTGAGAGGATGACCAGCGCGACCACGAGCGCGATGACCGGCCTTCGCTTGGGCCGTTCGTCCACGGAGGACCAACGGTCCACCAGGCCGGCAAGGAGCATCACGTGCACCACGTGGAGGCTCGGCCACGCGTTCCATGGGTGGTCTGAACTTCGGATGGTTTCGAGCAACCATGCGTCGCTCGGGGTCACTGAGCGCGGCACCTCGGCCGGCACGAGGACGAAGAAGAGGCTGTGCAGCACGGTCCATGCGACCATCATCGGAACGATCCGGTCGAGTTCCGACATCCGTTCCTCGTTGCCGAACGCCATGCGAGCGGGAACGATGTAGAGCAAAAAGAAGCCGAGGTAGATGACCGTCGTCCACGGCAGCAGGGGGACGTGAGCGTCCACGGGCAACGCGATGGCGTGGTCCTTGGTGGCGTTGGCCGCGTTCCATGTGTTGGCCAACACGTAGGAGCCAAGCGCCACGACACCGAGTTGGAAGAGGTGGAACAGCAAGCGGCGTCCGTGCCGAAGGTCGCTCACGGCGCTCCCTCCTTGAGCCGGCCCGCCTCCATGATGAGCCACCGGTCCGCGATGGCCTTGGCTTCATCGGCATCGTGGGTGACGTGCACGGCCGGTAGGCCCCGAGTCTTGAGCACGGCACGCACGGTTTCGACCAAGCGCTGACGAAGCGTCACGTCAAGCGCCGAGAAGGGTTCGTCGAGCAAAAGCGCCTTGGGTTCAGCCAGCAGCGCACGAGCGAGGGCCACACGCTGCCCTTCCCCTCCTGAAAGGCCCTCGACCGCTCGTTGCTCGAAACCGGCCAGCCCGACTTCTTCGAGCGCGGCCGAAATGCGCGTTGTTGCTTCCTCCTTCGGGACGCCTCGAGGGACGCCGAGGCGAAGGTTGCCTTGGACGTCCCGGGTCGGAAACAACACGGGCCGTTGGAAGAGAAGGCCGATGCCACGGCGTTCGGTGGGCCACGCGGTCAAGTCCTCGCCGTCGAGCAGGACCTGACCGGCGTCCATGGTTTGCAGGCCGACGATCGAGCGAAGCAGGGTCGATTTCCCGCACCCGCTCGGGCCAAGGACGGCCACGATCGAGCCGGAGGCCACCTCAAGGTCAAGGCCGTCGAGCACCGCCTGTCCGTCAAATCGGACCACGGAACCGCGCACCTCAAGTCCGCTCATCTCACAGCCCTCCTTGCACCCGGTCTTCACGCCACCGCTCCAGCATCAGCATCAGGGCCATCGTCACCGTTCCGAGTACCATGGCGACCGCCATCGCTGCGGGTCGGGTCGTTGGGTCGAAACCGGGCCGTGCCAACCACGCGTCCACCAGCACGGCGAGGGTCGTGGCGCCCGTGGACCGAACGACGACCCACGACGCGCCAAATTCACCGAGGGAAAACGCAAGCGCAAGTCCTGCAGCCACCACCGCCGCTGGCCGGAGCATCGGCCAACGGACCAGCGCAAAACGTCGCCAAGGGCCAAGGCCCAAGGTGGCTGCGCACGCTTCGAATTCCGGTTGCAGGCGGCGCATGGCAGGCAGCAAGACGCGAACGACGATCGGCAGCACAAGGGTCGCGTGGGCCACCGGGAGCAGCCATGGAGATGCCAACCATGTGGGCGCAAGACGGAGCAGACCAAGCAGCAATCCAAGCCCTACCATGGCCCCTGAAACCACAAGCGGGACCATCGCAAGAAGGTCGACGCATCGAGCCAGCGTTCGCCTGCCCTCACGCTCAGCCCGATGGACTTGCGTGGCGAGGTACCATCCCAATGGCAATGCGAGGGCCACGGTGACGCTGGCCGTTTGCAGCGTGGACCAGAACGCTTCCATCAGGGTCACGCCCCCAGAATCGCCTTCAAAGGCGCGACGCCATCCCGCCACGCCGAAACTCCAACCCGTCGGTGTGCGTACACGAAACGAAGCAAGGCCGACCAGGAGCAAGGGCGTCAAGGCGAACAACGCAGCCCCTCCAGCCAGTCCCCACTGCACGGCGGGATGGCCCCAGATGCCCGAGGCCAAGCCCCTTCGAACGGCTTCGCTGGAAGCGGCGTCAAGCGCAAACCGATGCCGTCGTTGCATGGTGTTGACCACGCTCACGGCGATCAAGAGCACGGCGGCTTGGGCCACGGCTGCCCCCAAGACCAAGCGACTGAGGTCCACGCGATACCCAGGGATGCCTGCGCCGCTGCCTTGCTCGGCCAACAACACCTCCAAGGTGAGGGTGTCCGGGGCCAGCCAGCGTACGAGCGCCAGCGACGTGAACGCGAAGGTGAAGGTCAATCCCGCTGCGGTCACCAAACCCGGTCCAAGAAGCGGCCACCACCATGCTTGGAGCTTCCCAAGCACCGTCTGGCCCTTTGGAAGGAGACGAAGTTGCTCGTGGTACCGCGGGTCCGTACGTGAGACGCTCGGCTCCACCACACGAACCGCCAGGGAGAGGTTGAACCAGATCATGGCAACGAGCAAGACCACCGTACCCGGTCCTGCTTCAGGCCAAAGGGCCCAACTTCGGACGACCTGACCGCGCTCTCCCATGAAGTCCATCAGGGCCAGGAAGCCAACGGCGGCCACGATCGAGGGACAGACGAAGGGGAGGGCAATCATCGCCCGAAGCCGACGCCGCCACGGGTCTTTCATGGCCGCCAGTCCGAAGGCCACGGGAATGCCGAGGACCACGGTGCCGAGGGCCGCCAGAGCGGCCAAGCCCGTGGCGGTGCGCAGGGCGAGACGCCCTGACGCAGACAGGTTCAGGGCCGCCTCTAAGGGTCCAGTACCGCTCACGGCCCATAAGCGGTCGATGGCCAGCATCATTGGCCCGAGGATGAATAGCCCAAGCACGAGCAGCGGAACGGCCTGAGCCGACACCGCGCTTTTGCGTCGCACGCTCACGCCTCAAGCAAGGCGCTGAACGCAGCGAGCATCGTTTCGAGCGTTGCAATGTCCATGCCGGCCAAGGCCGCAGCAGCGTCCTCAGGCACAAGGCTGTGATGGCGGTACCCGTTGGTCTCGGGGAGGTCTGCTCCTTCCAAGACGCTGTACATGAGGTTCTCATACGGCATGTTGGCGTTGGCTTCTGGGCTGACCAAGTGCGCCAAGAACGCCTCGGCTGCAGTGACGTTGGCAGCACCAGCAAGCACGGCTCCGTACTCGATTTGGTGGTAGACGGCCCCAGGTAGCGCGATCGCGGTGGAAGCGGTGCTGTTGTCGCTGTAGTAGGCTTCGACGCCGGGTGAATGGCAGTAGGAAACGGTTGCAGCGGCGTCGCCGATGTGCCCTTCTTCCCAGATGCCGTAGCCACCGCTGTAGTGGATTTCGTACGCCTCAGACCAGCCGGTAGTGATGATGGGTTCGTTCAAGAGCATCGCTTCCCACCACGACCACGCGTCGTCACCAAGCCCCTGCAAGGTGGCGAGGAAGAAGGCTCGGCCGGGCGAGGAGCTGAGCGGGGACGGGATGGCGACCTTTCCAGTCCACTCGTCCTCCGTCAGGTTCCACAGACTGGACGGCATGGTTTCCACCGCCGCAGCATCCACGTTGAGGCAGATGTAGCCATGGTCGAACGGCACGCCGTGCTCGGTCAGGCCGGCACCTTCCGCCAACACGGCGCCGTCGAGGCCCGAGAGGTCAACGTCATGCAGATTGATCAGGCAGCGGTTGACGGCAAAGGGAAGGTAACTTCCGTCCAGGCCGAGGGCCACATCGACCTGAGGTGAGCCTCCGTAGAGCATCACCTGTTCGAGGATGCTTCCTGCATCGTCGGCACGGATGAGTTCCACTTCGATGCCCGTGTCGTTGGTGAACTCCTGAAGGAAGTCCTCAGACAACGATGCAATGTCGTAGGTCAGGACGCGAAGCACACCGTCGTCGTCTCGAACGGTGGCTTCGAACTCGCTGCAGTCCTCCAGCAGAAGCAAATCCTCGCCAAGGCAGCCGCTGACTCCGGCGCTCATGAGGAGCAACACGACGAGGAAAGGCCTCATGCGGTCGCCTCCGTGACCTGAAGAACGGTCATCAGGCGGTTGGCCCGATCGACCACGTCAAGCGGGTGATGGCCAATGACGTACAGGCCAGGTTCCCAGCCGTAGCCACCCTTGTCAAGCACGACATCAATGGGCCCTTTGTGGCCCGTGAGCACGCCACGTGGTGCTTCGGCCACGCTCCATTCCAAGGCGTTCAGGGCGCGGTTGATGATGTCCATTCGGGGGCCGTCCGCGTGGGCCGGCGCGCGCAAGTTGAGGACTGCGGTTCGCTCTGGGTCGAAGGTTCGGACGTCCATCAACAAGCCTGCAAGGCTCTTTGACGCCCCCATGGACGGGGTCGAGTGGTGCTTCAGGGCACCGTCGACGACGGTGATTTTGCCCGGGTACGCGGCCACCTCTTCCGTTGACGTGGCGTGTTCAGCGCATGCGGCCAGGTTGAATCCAACGGCAGGGATCCAATCGAGGAGGCGCACGGGGTCCAAGCGACCACGTGCCCACTCAAGCCGCCTGAGCAAGGCCAAGTCGGCTTGGTCTCCTGTCAGGTCGGCCCCGGTGAGCACCTTGTCGTACCGGAGCGTTTGGTTTCCGGAAAGTTGGAGTTCAACGATGAAACGTTGGCGGAGGACACGGACGTCTTCGCCGTTCAGGTCCAGTGAATTTGCGAGTTCGTTGGCCCAACCGTCGATCATGACCTCATCGGCCGAAGGTCCCATCTCAGGTGCATCGCGGTGGTATTGCCTGGACACGGTGGATTGCGTGGTGCCCAAGATGCCTGCAATGTTGGCCTGCGACCAGCCGCGGGAGCGAAGGCCGAGACCGATTTGATGGTGCAGTCGTTCAATCCACGTCGCGGCGGTTTCTCCGAGCATGTGGGAGCCATTGAATCGCGCTATTTAGAATGAATCATCTCCTATGCAGCGTGCATTTAGGTTCCTGTGCCCTGTTTCATCTCCCGTGGCAGAAGGGCGTCCTTCAAGGGCCGCCAATGGCCCCCCTACTTCATGGAGGAAACCGACAAGCGCTTCCTCGAAACGGTCCTTGCCGAGGTTTTGGCCCATCTTGAGCCTCCATTGGACGGGAGGATTCGTCACCACATCACTCCCTCCAGCCTGAAGAAAACCACCGATCTGGACCTGCCGCTGGTGGGTGCGGGCTTGGATCGTGTCTTGGACGACATTCGAGCCTACCTTCGCGGCGCGGTACGGACCGATCAACCCGGCTTCATGAACCCTCTTTGGGGCGGGTTGACGCCCGAAGGGCTCGCAGGCGAACTCGTGACTGCCGCGACGAACACGTCGATGTATACCTACGAGATTGCCCCACTCGCCAGCCTCATTGAATCCGCGGTCCTCGACCGCATGCGACAACACCTGAGAATGCCGACCGGTGCGGGCACCCTGACCACGGGAGGCTCCAACGGCAACCTGATGGGCGTGTTGTGCGCACGGCAAGCCGCCTTGCCCGCATCAGGGCACGACGGTTTTGACGGACGGTCCTGGTGCATGTTTGTCTCCAAAGAAGCGCATTATTCGGTGGCCATGGCCGCCAACGTCCTCGGTCTTGGTCGTGCCAACCTCATCAAAGTCGACACGGACGTCAACGGACGTATGGATCCCACCGCATTGGACCATGCCATCCGTCGCGAGCGCAACCTTGGACGCTCGCCTTTGTGTGTCGTGGCCACCAGCGGCACGACGGTCCGGGGTGCTTTCGATCCCATCCAGGCCATTGCCGACGTGTGCGAAACACACGAGGTCTGGCTGCATGTTGACGCCGCGTGGGGCGGTTCGTGCCTCTTTTCGACCACCCACCGCCACCTCATGGACGGCGTCGAACGGGCGGACAGCGTCTGTTGGGATGCGCACAAAATGATGGGCTTGCCTTTGGTGTGCAGCGCCTTCATCGTGCAACGGGCGGAGGTGCTTCGTGCGGCCTGTGCGCACGGAAACGAAGCGCACTACCTCTTCCACGACAACGCTGAACACCAAGACCTTGGACGTCTCTCGTTGCAGTGCGGACGTCGGAACGACGCGCTCAAACTCTTCCTTGCTTGGCGTTCACGTGGTGACGCAGGCTGGGGGGCTTTGGTGGACCGGTACATGTCCCTCGCGGCGCATCTGGCCGACCGGGTGCGTCAAGAACCACAATTGGAACTCGTCGGTACCCCCGAATGGACCAACGTGTGCTTCCGTCACGTGCCCGAAGGCGTGCCACACCTCGGCGAGACCGTCGACGCCCACAATGCAGGGTTGCGAGCCGCTTTGCTTGAGGAGGGTCGTTTCATGGTGAGTCGCGCCGACTTGGACGGTCGTGTTGTCCTTCGCTCCGTCATTGCCAACCCGGCCGTTGAGGCGTCCACCCTTGACGACCTTGTCGACCACGTGCTTCGCTTGGCTCGGACCATGCCCGTGAATGGCAAGTCACAGGTTGAAGAACCGCGGACTTGACGCATGGCGCATGAGCGACGGACCGCTGGTGCGCACCCCACTCTACGACGAACACGTGAACTTGGGAGGTCGCATCGTCGATTTCCACGGGTTTGAATTGCCCATTTGGTACAGTTCCATTTCAGAAGAACACGTCGCCACCCGCACCGGTGCAGGATTGTTCGACGTCTCGCACATGGGCTTGTTTCGATTCGTGGGCAAGGACGTTCGCGCTTGGCTGGAATCCTTGGCCACACAGCGCGTGACGGCGGTCCAGCCCGGGCGGTGCGCCTACACCCATTTCATGGACCATGAAGGGCACATCATCGACGACATGATCTTCGCCGTGGTGTCTGAAGAGGAAATTCTCGGCGTGCCCAACGCTTCGATGATCGACGTCATGCGGGGTTGGTTCACCGACCATCTGCCTGGGGACGGCTCCATCATCTTGGAGGACCGTTCCGAAGCGACCGCCATCCTCGCCCTGCAAGGACCCAACGCCAAAGCGATGCTCTCAGCCGTGCTTGGTGAGGACGCTCATGTGGGACGCTTTCGCTGGTCTCCGCTCAACGGGGCGGCTTTGGGCATCACCGGATACATCCAGGGGACCGGCTACACCGGCGAGGCGGGATACGAGATCCTCGTCCCCAACGCTGACGCTGCGCCGTTGTGGCGTGCCCTCATTGCTGCCGGTGTGACGCCGGTCGGCCTTGGTGCCCGAGATACGCTTCGTCTGGAGAAGGGCTTCTTGTTGTCCGGTGTTGACTTCCTTTGGCCGACCTTGGCCACCACAGAAGAGGAGGCCTTCCTCGCCCGTGACTCATGGGAGACCAACGTACCGTTCGGGTGGGGTTTCGACCATGAGCACCCAGGGGCCGCCCGCATGCGAGGTCATGACGAAAGCGATGCCCGTTGGTGGGGTGTGCGCTACCTCGAGAAGGGCCCCCTCCCACGTCCCGGCAAGCCCGTGACGTCGGTGGACGGTGCACCGCTGGGGCAACTGACCTCTGGTGCACCTGCACCTTCGTTGGAAAACGTCGGCATCGGCATTGGCTACATTGCCGGCGTCAACGAAGGCGACGAAGTGCTTGTCCAAGCAAGTCCCCGCAAGGCGGTCCGTGCCGTCATCGTTCGGCCTCCATTTGTCTGAGACTTAGGGCATCAGACGCACAACGGCGTCCAACCACGCCGCGCGGTCGGATGTGGGCATGACGCCAGCATCGTCGGAAAGGGACAGGCCACGTGCTTGAAGCAGGGCGTCGCATAGCGCTTGCGGGTCGTCCCATGCGCACGGCACACCGATGCCTTCGGCAACGGCCACATCGGCCATCAGCACGTCGGCGTTCACCACGCTTGGAACCCCACGGGCCGCGGCTTCGAACATGCGGACCGGCAAAGCGCCGTGGGAAATGTTCCCTCGCCCTGGGTCGTAGATTGCGAGGGCCACGTCAACACCGTCATGCAGGCGATCGAGGTCATGGGCGACGTAGGCTCCTTCGATTTCGAGCTGAAGCCCAGAGGCTTGGAGACGCTTCCGTGCCTCGTCTGCTGCGACCCCGTCACCCGCCCACCGAAGGACAGGGCGTTCAGCCTCGGGCATGGACGTCAGGGCTCGGATGAGAAGGTCTGCCGTGGCCACATCGCGCACCCTTCCGAGGCAAGCAACACGCCACGTGTCGTCGGCCATAGCAGGTCTGGCCGTGTTTGAATCTGGACGGTTCTCCAAGACCATGGCGGTGTATCCCCACGCCTCGATTTCCTGCTGAAGTCCCGGAGCGCCGCCCGCCTTGGCGGCTCCGCTGGTGGTGACGATGAGGTCGGCGTGGGGCAAGCCTTGTCGCGTGCGTTGCTCCAACCACTTGCTGGCAAGACGCCGATCGAGGCGGTTTGGAGCGCCGATCCTCGCCCAGGTGTGCCGCAGGTCGTGCATGTCGAACACCGTGGCTGCTCCTTGCCGCTTCAGCGCCCGCGCCAGCGGAAGCGTGTCGGCGTCGTGGCAGATGACCACGTCCGGGGTGGTCGCCCGGCACGCTTCGAGCGCCCTGCGTCGAAAGTGCCGAAGTCCCCTGAGGGTGGCAAAACTTGCGCCAAAGGTGTGCTGCCCAAGTCGATGGCGCACGATGTGGACCCCGTCATGTTCCTCCTTTTCGGGGTGTTCTTCGGTACGGTCGAAGGCATGAACGGTGACCTGATGGCCTGCTTTCACCAGCCAGCGTGCTTGGCGGAGCACCCGCGGGTCGGGGGCGCAGGCGTTGGTCACGAGCATTGCCACGTGGCCCATGAACCTCCACTCCCGGTGGAGGCCATGAGGATTCGCCGTGCTGTGTCCGAATGACGATGATTAAATCCGGCCGAGGTTGGTCTCGGCTGAGGTGGAACGATGGTCGACCAACTCCCCAACCGAGGACGCGAAGCCGAGATGCTGAGCGCCATGGGCTACGCGTCCATGGACGATTTGTTTTCTGACGTTCCAGTGGACGTCCGAATGAACGAGGATCTTCCCCTCCGAGGACCACAAACGGAGGAGGAAATCATTGCCGATGCCCGACGTTTGCTCGGCGCCAACGTGCCCCTTGGCACCATGGCGTCCTTCATCGGAGCGGGGCTCTACCGGAATCACGTTCCAGCCGCGGTGTTCCAATTGGTCACGCGCGGCGAATTCCTGACGGCCTACACGCCGTATCAGGCCGAAGTGAGCCAAGGCATGCTCCAAGCGATGTGGGAATTCCAAGGTCTCATCAGCGAGTTGGTCGGGCTTCCTGTGGCCAACCTCTCCGTCTATGACGGCTCCTCGGCAGCGGCCGAATCCATCACCTGCGCGGTTCGCGTCCATGGACGAAAAGCGACCCAGAAAGGCGTCGTCTACATCTCCGAAATGGTGCCGCCCGACCGATGGTCGGTCATTCACAATTACACCCAAGGCGGCGGCATCGAGTTGCGCAAACTCCGTCACCTTGCGGACGGGACCTTGGATCCTGCCTCGGTCGCCGAAGCCGCCGGTTCCTGTGCGGTCTACGTCGAGCAACCCAATCCGCTCGGTTTGCTCGACGGCAGCCTGACGGGGGTGAAGGACATCGTCGGTGAGCACACCGCCTTCATTGTCGGCGTCAACCCAGTTTCGCTTGGACTCTACGAAGCTCCGGGTCATTACGGCGCGGACATCGTGGTGGGCGAAGGACAACCCTTCGGATCACCGATGACGGCAGGAGGTCCCATCTACGGGATTTTCGCGTGCTCCAAGGCGTACATGCGACAAATGCCCGGCCGAATCGTCGGTCGAACGATCGACGAAGACGAACAGACCGCGTACTGCTTGACGCTCTCGACACGCGAGCAGCACATCCGTCGACACAGAGCGACGTCAAACCTGTGCACAAACGAGACGCTCATCGCACTCATGGGAGCGATGCACATGTCGCTTCTTGGACCAGAAGGGGTGCGCAACCTCGCCGTGCGAAACGCAGCGGCGCTTCACGCGGTCGTTCAGGCCCTCAACGGCGTGGACGGCGTTGAATTTGTTCATCCAAGCGGTCACCACTTCAACGAGATCGCGGTTCAATTGCCTGGTCCTGCAGCCGACTGCATCGAGGCCTTGGAAGCCCATGGCGTCCTGCCCGGGTTTGACCTTGGGCGTTGGTCCGAGGACCGTACAAACCAATTGCTCGTGACCGCGACGGACCAAACCCGACCCGAGGAGATTGAACGCTTGGCGACGGCCATGGCCGCATGGTGCGCGGAGGTGGTCGCATGAACAACCTCTGGGATTTCACCGGAGCAAAGGGCTCAGGCTACGCCCAACCGGCGCCTTTGGTGCCGGAGTCGGAGCTGACCTTTGCGACGTCCCTGCTCCGAAAGGACGCGCCGAGGTGGCCGCGTCTCTCTGAACCGGAAATGGTGCGGCACTACACGAACCTCTCCCGCCGAAACTTTGGCATCGACACCGGGTTCTACCCGCTTGGATCCTGCACGATGAAGCACAACCCTCGCGTGAACGAGGTCATCGCACAGATGCCCGGAATCTGCGACATCCACCCTCACCAACCTGAGCATCATCTGCAAGGTTTGTTGGCGATTTTCCATGAAATGCAGCACATGCTGGCCGTGTGTGCCGGCATGGACGCAGTCACGCTCCAGCCCGTCGCCGGTGCTCAAGGCGAATTCACCGCCGTTCGCTGCATTCAGGAATATTTCAGAGAACGCGGGGAAGCCCAGCGTACGCGCATCGTGGTGCCCGATTCCGCCCACGGGACCAACCCGGCGAGCGCTGCCATGGCCGGTTTCGAAATCGTCGAAGTTCCGTCCACCGAGGACGGTCGAATCGACCTCCAGGCGCTGGAAGCGGTCCTTGACGACACCATCGCCGCAATGATGATCACGAACCCGAACACCCTTGGCCTGTTCGAAACGGACATCGCGGCTGCGTCCGAACTCGTTCACGGGGTCGGCGGTCAGATGTACTACGACGGCGCGAACTTCAACGCCATCATCGGACGCACGTCGCCCGGATTGATGGGATTCGATGCCGTGCACTACAACCTCCACAAGACCTTCAGCCAGCCGCACGGCGGCGGCGGTCCCGGTTCGGGTCCCATTGGGGTCAAGGCCCACCTTGCACCCTTCTTGCCCGGTCCGGTCGTCGACGTCCGCGAGGCAGAGGAAGGGGAGCGCACGGTCGAGCTCGGCCGCTGGTTCCACTGGCGCGAGCCTGAGCACAGCATCGGCAAGGTGCAACAATGGCATGGCAACGCAGGTGCAGTGTTGCGGTGCTGGGCCTTTTACCGCCGCTACGGCCGTGACCTTCGGACCATGTCGGAACACGCAGTGCTGAACGCGAATTACCTCCGTCATGCCATTCATCATGAAGCCAAAGAAGCGGGCGTGGATCATCTCTTCGTCGACGGTGCCCGCACCGACGTGGCCAAGCACGAGTTTACCTTGTCCATGCAGCCGGCCAAAGAAGCGGTCGGCGTGACCGCGATGGACATCGCCAAAGGGTTGCTCGACCTTGGTTACATGGCTCCGACGGTGTACTTCCCCCTCGTGGTGCCGGAGTGCTTGATGATCGAGCCCACGGAGACGGAAGCCAAAGACACCCTGGACCAATTCGCCAAGGATTTCGTGGCCGTGGTCGGCACCGATCCTGCAACCTTGCATGCCGCTCCGGTCACCACGCCCGTTCGACGCGTGGACGAAGTGTACGCGGCGCGGAACCTTTGCCTGAGGGTGCCGGAAGAGGACCTTTGATTCACACCACGTTGAAGTGGAGGTTTCCCCCAAGCGGGAACAATGGCCACTTGGGAGCGTGACCGCTCAGTCTCCCAAAGCGGGTCCATGCTGTTCCTGATGGCGTGGTCCCCGCTGTTTTGGGTGGTCCTCCTCGCAGAAGCCCGGTTCACCTACCCGGATGAATTCACCTTCGGATTGGTCGGCCTTGGGGCCGTGATGACCGGGTATCCGTTGTTCCTCTTGAGCGAGTCTCGCCCCTTTGTCCAGCAGCACGCTCGCCTCGGCATGGGCGCTTTGGCGGTCCTTTGTGCGATGGCGTTGCTCGGGCTACCTGTGTGGTCGATCGGCGTCGGTGGAATGGCCGTATGGCTCGCCTCCAGTCGCTTGATTCATGGCGCTCTTTCCGTGCCACGTTGGCGGACGTCGGAGCCCTTCGATGCTTCCAACCTTGGGTCCGAATGGCATCGTCAAGAAGGCCTGTCCAAGCGTTTCTTCAGGGAGGTCCTGGGCACACGTGGACTTCTCAGCATGGGCGAGGGCGGACCCTATCTGGACGTCATCGGTCCAGGGAATTCTGACCTCACGCCGGTTGATTTTGGCCTCGACGAGGATGAAGAGGGTTGACGCCACGGTGCACAGGCATGCACCATGACCCGATTGCATTGCACATGGCGCGTCTCGGTTTGATTCGTTTGGGCGGAGCCGCGGCCAGGGCCATCGCAGGTGGGGCTGCACCTCGTTTGCGTCAGGTTGGACTTTCGCTCCTTCGCGCCGATCTTCGCCGTGCGCGTCGGGCCCTGGATCCGAATCGCCTTCGTGGAGCAGGATGGTTCGATTGGCGTGATGTCCCACCGCATGTGATCGAATTGGCGTTGATTCGCGCTCGGCGATTGCGGCTGCGGGCAACCCGGGCGGCGGTGTTCTGCGACGGGCCGGAGGGCTGCCCGGTGTGGGCCGATGTGGGTCGTTTTCGTGGCTGAACTCCACCCGTTCGTCATGGGCACGTTGAAGAACCGCCAAAGAGGGCAACGGAGCATGGAAGTCACCATCCTGCTTGGCTCAAAATCCGACATGCCCGTCGCTGAAAAGTGCACCAAGATTCTCGACATGTTCGAAGTCACCTACCAGCTCCGTGTCGCCTCCGCTCACCGGTCTCCTGCCTTTGTTGAGTCCATCATCAAGGACGCAGAAGCCGACGGATGCAAGGTGTTCATTGCGATGGCTGGCCTTGCAGCAGCCCTCCCCGGCGCCGTGGCGGCCCTCACCACGAAGCCCGTCATCGGTGTGCCGTGTGGCGGCCGGGTGCCTTTCGACTCCCTCCTTTCCATCGTTCAATTGCCTCCGGGTGTTCCAGCGGCGACCGTCGGTGTCGACCGCGGTGACAACGCCGGGTACCTCGCGACCCAAATCTTGGCCATTGCGGACCCGGCCCACGCTGCGCGTCTCGCTCAAAACAAACTCGACCAAGTCGAGCGGGTCAAAGCGATGGACCGAGAGGTCAACGGGGGAGTTTGAATGTTTGACGCCGAGGAGTTCATCTCCGAGGCGGTCGAGGCCCTCAAGGCCCAAATCGACGACATTGCCATCATCGCTTGCTCTGGCGGTGTGGACTCCGCCGTTGCTGCAGTGCTTGCTCACAAAGCCGTCGGAGGGTTGCTTCACTGTGTCTATGTGGACACCGGCTTCATGCGAAAGGGTGAGACCGAGGAGGTCGAAGCGATGTTTGCTGCTCACGGCATCGAATTGACGACCGTTCACGCCGCAGATCGTTATTTCACGGCCCTCGAAGGGGTCACGGAACCCGAAGCCAAGCGGAAGACCATCGGTGAATTGTTCATCCGCGTCTTCGAGGACGAGCAGGTCAAGGTCGATGCGAAGTACCTCGTGCAAGGCACCATTGCCCCGGACTGGATCGAGTCCGGCGGTGGCGTCCGAGACACCATCAAGTCGCACCACAACGTCGGCGGACTGCCCGAAGACATGACCTTGGGCGTGGTCGAGCCTCTTCGAGAACTCTACAAGGACGAAGTTCGGGAGCTTGCTCGCACCCTTGGAATCAGCGTGGCAGAGCGCCAGCCCTTCCCGGGCCCAGGCCTCGCCGTGCGCACCCTTGGCGACTTGACGCCGGAACGTGTGGGTGTCGTGCGTGAATGTTGTGCCATCGTCGAAGAAGAGTTCGAGGCTGCGGCAGAACGCGGTGAGATGGAACTCCCTTGGCAATACTATGCGGCCCTTCTTCCGGTCCGTTCGGTCGGTGTCCACGGTGACGTGCGCGCTTACGGTGAGACCATCGTCGTCCGTGCCGTTCGCAGCATGGACGGCATGTCCGCTCGGTATTCCGAAATTCCTCACAGCATCCTTCAGAAGGTCAGCACGCGGATCACCAATGCCTGCAAGGGTTCTGTGAACCGCGTGGTCTACGACATCACCCACAAGCCTCCGGGCACCATCGAGTGGGAATGACCACGGATGGGCCGCGGCCTCATTTTCACCTGTGAAGAAGCGATTAAGAAGGGGTGGCGGGTCGCAGACTTCGCCGATTTAGCTTAGCTGGTGGAGCGTGGGACTGTTAATCCCAAGGTCGTGGGTTCGAGCCCCACAATCGGCGTTAAACTTCACACGACCTGCACGTCGTTTACGTCAATCGATTCCAAGAGCCTGCTCGTCGCCCGTGGCGTGGGCTGAGTGGCTTGAACCGTGAATGCGGTGCTTTCCGCAGGAATGGCGTTGGACCGGTTGTGATCGATGATCATCAACGGCTGTCCCTCCTCGACGCGGTCGCCGACCTGAGCGAGCACTTCGATTCCTGCGCCGTGATCCACCACGTCTGCAGGATGGTTTCGACCTGCGCCAATCTGCACCAGCAAGCGACCAAGCGCCAAGGCATCAACGTCGCTGACCCATCCAGAAGAGGGTGCTTTGACCGTCGTTCGTACCTTCCCTCGAGAGAGCACAGACCATGGGTCCTCAATGAGCGAGGCGACGGTCTTCTCTTCGACTCCTTGACGGCGGCACATGTCCGCGAAGGCTTCCAAGGCTGAACCGCTTGCAATGACGGCGTCAACGTCCGCTCCCAGAGCGTTGGCTTGCATGCGGACGAGTTCCATCGTGTCCTCCGGTCCTTCGCCACGCAAGCAATGGATGCTCTCTGCGACTTCATGCGCATTTCCGAGCAACCGCCCAATCGGGTGGTCCATCGACGTGATTTGGGCGGTGACCTCCATGCCGAGGGCGCTGCCGACGTGCACCATGGAGCGGGCCAAGGCCCTTGCTTCATCCAGGGTCTGCATGAAGGCAGCCCGTCCGCATTTGACGTCCAGCACCAACCGTTCGAGTCCCTCTGCGTACTTTTTCGAGACGATGGAGGCGGTAATGAGGCCTATTTGAGGCACGGTCGCGGTCACGTCCCGCGCGGCGTAGAGGATTCGGTCTGCAGGTGCAATTCCTTCCGTTTGCCGGCTGATGAAACAGGGATTGGTCCGCATGGCTTCAAGGCTCAATCCGGTGTTGAACCCTGGAATGGCTTCCAGTTTGTCGATGGTGCCTCCGGTGTGCGCCAGGCCTCGTCCCGCCAACATCGGGACCACCAGCCCAGAGGCCGCCAAACATGGGGCCAGGATCAGGCTCATCTTGTCGCCTACGCCACCGGTGGAGTGTTTGTCCACACGCCCCGTTCGACGTTCAAGGGTGGCTCCGGAAGTGGCCATGTGTTTGGTCAACGACGAGGTTTCCTGCGGTGTGAGGCCTTGAATCTGACATGCCATCAACCACGCACCGACTTGCTCGGGAGCCACTTCACCCGAGAGCAGCCCGTCGATGAAACGGTGGATCATCACGTCGTTGAACGCGTGTCCATCTCGCTTCCATGCGATGAGGTCCGGCACGCTGTGGGTCGTGCTCACGATGCCACCTCAGGAAGCCAATCCGATTTCGACGAGCCGCTGATGCAGGTACTCGTCGGCGAGGATCGAAGGGTACAGCGCTTCGCCGCCGGTCATGGCGACAAATTTTGCCCGAGGGGTCAAATCTACGTCGCCACGGGGGTGGACGAACATCGGCATGGAGTAGCGCTCCGTACCCGCGTTGGGTGGATTCACCACACGGTGGGTGGTGGATTTGAACAAACCGTTGGTGAGGTTTTGCAACATGTCGCCGCTGTCGACGATGATGTGGTCATGGTTTCCTTCGACTTCGATCCATGAGCCGTCATGATCCATCACCTGCAGACCGTCTGCGGTGGCTCCAACGAGGAGCGTGATGAGGTTGATGTCCTCATGCTGGGCGCTTCGGACCGCCCCTGGTGGCGTGTTGGGGGCCAGTTCCGGGTAGTGGATGACGCGGAGAATGGTGTTTCCGTCATCGGCCATCATCGGCAACCAGGAAGCGTCTTCGCCCAAGTAGAGCGAAGCGGCGCGAAGCAACTCCACCGACATCTGTTCCATGGCTTGGTAGAGGCCGTCGATGTGGCCTTCGAACTCGGGCACGTCATCGCTTGGCCAGAAATTGCGTGGAAATACGTCCTCTGCGGGATGGCCTTCAGGCAAGGTTCGGCCCGTTTGCCAGAACTCTTTCAGGTCCGGTTCTGGGTTGTCCTTGGCGTGCTCCACGCCATAGGGCGTGTAGCCACGTTGGCGAAAGATCTCAGCGCGTTCATAGCCGCGCTTTCTTGCGTCCTCGAGGTGAAAGAATCGACCGATGGTCGTGTAGGCTTGGTCGATGGAGGACGGCGAAATGCCGTGACCGGTCAAGGCAAAGAATCCGATGTCCTTCAGTGCCTCACCCATGCTGGCCACAAAGCGTTCCCGCGCGTCACCGCCGGCACGCCAATCCCGTAGGTCGCAGACTTGCAGGGTGCGCGTCATCCGGTTCACTGTCCTTGAGGTGCTCAGTCTCGGAGTTTGGAGATGAGGCGGAGGACTTCCACGTAGATCCACACGACGCTGATCACCAATCCGAAGGCCGCCCACCATTCCATGTGCTTTGGGTATTGGTTTGCTGCACCGGTTTCGATGAAGTAAAAGTCGCTGAGCAAGGTGAAGGAGGCGATGGTCACGATGATCACGCTGAATCCGATGCCAATGATGCCGCTCCCGTGTATGAACGGAATCGAGACGCCACCGATGAAGTAGAGCAGCATTTGACCGACATAGACGAACATCACCGTGCCCACCAAGGCCGCCATCACCATGTTGAAGCGCGGTCCGACGCGGATGGCGCGGGAGGTGTAGAGGAAGGTCATCGTCCCCGTAATGCCCGCCGTCACCAGGCCTGCCTGCAGGGCGATGCCAGGGTACGCGAATTCCATGAGGTAGGTCAGACCGGAAAGAAAGAGGATTTCGAGGGCGACGTACGCGGTCATGGCAAACGTCGGTGTTCCCTTGGGTCGGACAAACACCAAGCCGATGACCAGGATGAATGCCCCGATACCTCCTACGGTTGCTGCTACGCCAGCCAAGGCGGCCCCTGCGCCGGGCGTGCTGGTGTCCATGGCGGCATAGGCCAGGAACATCAGCAGCATGCCAACAAGGAGGGCCCCGAAGAGGATGGATGCCTTCTTCAGCGCACCTTCGACGGTCATCACGCCTTCGGAGGGCACCGTATGGGCGATGGTCGTGAAGCGGTTGTTGTTGAGCACCGGGTTCCCGGACATGGTCTTCCCAGCGAGGCGGTCGGTTTCAAACCTCACGCTTGCTTTTCGTAGTACTCGACCAATCCTTCGAGGGTCCAGCCTTCGCTGAGACGTTCCTCGACCACCGCGTCGTCCCAGCCGGTCAGGCGGGCACGCAGGTCCTCATCGCTCGGCCGTCCGTCCAGCACCACGACGGGTTTGGAGGAGGAGACCTCCACCGGCATCGAGGTGTCCAAGTCGAGTCCCTTTCCGTCCTTGCGGAGGCCCATGGCGCCTGTAATCACCACGAGGAGACCCACGACGGAAATGACTGGAAGGAACCACCCAAATGAGTCGTCCTCGGTTTGACCGTCGCTCAAGAGGATGCGCCGTTGGTCAGCGGAACAGCCGTCCGTGTCGACGGGGTCGCCCTGCGGTGTGGCCGGGCAACGGTCTTCGCCAAAGGGCACGCCGTCGAGATCGACGTCTTCGTCAGGGGAGGTTTCGTTCTGTTCGGCGGGGGTGGTGGTGTTGTCCTGATCGTCATCGACGACGAGGCCCGCATCGGTGCATCCTTCCACGGTGTGGTCGGCGACACCGTCGCCGTCCGCGTCGCTCATCGAGATGCGTTCACTCGCGTTCGGTCCGTTTGCATCGGCTTGGGCGCGGAGCACCTCCAGGCCGTCTGCGATGCAATCGCCATCGGTGTCGTTGCTGTTGGGGTCGCTGTTGAGGTTGAACTCCTCGAGGTGGGTGAGGCCGTCTCCGTCCGAATCGAGCCCAGCTTCGATGAGCGTCCCACCGGCGCTTCGTCGTGAACGGTTCAGGTCGTGTTCCACTTCCCACGCATCCAACAACCCGTCGTTGTCCGTGTCCGTGCTTGCATCGACGCGGTTCCAGTCGTCCATGAAGGAGGCGTGGTAGACCGCGGCAAGAGGCGCATGGTGCACCAACAAGCCGACTTCTCGATTGCGAAGCATGGCGGAGTCTCCCCAGTTGATGGACGAGACGAGCACGGAGGTGCCGTCGATGATGGCCCCCTTGTTGTGCAACCTCGAAACGGTGTCGTTGGTGGACATGATGATCGCCTGGACGTCATGTCCTTGGGTGGCGTTCCAATCTTCATTGAGCAGGTCCACCACGCTTTGCATGTCGTCGTCGAGGTACGCACCGTTGAGGGCCACGTGAAGTCGAACGCCACGCTCGGCGGCGTCCTTCATCGCTGCAAGGAGGGGGTTGTCGCCCCATCCCCACGTCCAGTCCATTTCCAAATATTGGAGGGAAAGCAGGGCTTCGGTTTGGGCGCTGTCGAGCATGCCCACAAGCCCGAGGATGCAGTTGTCGGGGCAGGTCAACACCTCTCCATTGGCCGTTCCAACGACGGCCTCGATGTCAGTGCCGCTCAGCGATTGAGCCGTTTCGAGTTCCCAACCAACGGGCGTAGGAGCATCGGCCGGCCTCACGTAGACGCTGGCCGAGTCGCGGTCCATCGCCAAGAGGTTGCTCAAGGTATCGGCCAGGCCCGGACTGTGGACCAACAGGCCCCAATCCCGGTTTCCAGCATCACCGGGCTTCGGCGCGCTGGAGGACTTCCAGTTGCCCGAGCCGATCCAGACTTCTTCCCCGTCGCGTACGGCCAACTTGGCGTGCATGAACGCGTAGGGGTCGTCATCCTCAGCTCCGAGGAGCAGCACCTCGACACCGGCATCGGTGAGGGACGACGCAACGCCGTCGATCATTCGCAGGTCGGAGGGGGTCCACCACGTGTCGCCCGCGTCCATCACCACTTGTACGGTGACGCCACGTTCAGCGGCTCGAATCAAGGCGTGAATCAGGTTTGGTTCGTGGATTTGGTAGACTTGGACCTCCAGGGTGGATTGGGTCCCGTCAATCCAACGAACAAGGTCGACGAGGCCGGCTTCGGGGGCGATGAGTGGACGCATGTTCGTCAGGTCGGTGACCGTCCCGTCGACACAGGGTGTGGCTGCCCCAAGGCGTGTCCATCGGAGTTTCCAATCCTGAGCCGTGTCGGTGTCGGTGCTCTGACCGCAGCCATCGCCGCGAAGGTAGACGAGATGATCCAAGCCCGTCAGGGGTGGGACGACCGAGACGCCTGTCCAGCCCCCGACCTCGACCGGTCCGTCGCCCCAGACCACGGCATCGGCAATGGCGCCGGTCGGCGTGAGCAGGCGCACCGCTCCACCTCCGTCATTGAGGAAAACGGCAGCACTGAGGTGGTCGGTCATGTTGACGACCTCGCCGTCCCACAAGTCTGCCAAGGCGGTGGCATCGGCGCTCAACGTGAGGGAGGAACCGGGCTCAATCCGCACGTCGTTCATCGTGGCTTGGAAGGCGTTGGTGGCCGAAGTGACCCGTTCGAGGACCCAACCGTCCAGCACGGCTGGCTTGGTTCCAGCGTTCCGGATTTCAACGAATTCGACGTTGGTTCCGTCCATGCTTCCAGCGGGCATGAGCGCGGAGAAACTGAGGTCGTTGGGTCCGGCCATGGCCGTCTCGACAGGCTCGGGTTGGCCGGGCGTCGCCCATGCGCTGAGCACAGGGTTGAGCAGGTCGATGAAACTCCGGCACGAGGTGGCCGACATGCCGCTGAGGTCCGCTTGGGATGAACTGGCCGCGTCAGGATCATGCAAAACAAGGGTGCCCATCGCATCGTTTTGTTCTTCCAAAAGGATGAGTCCACGTTCACCGGGAGGGAGCACGAGCCCGGTCGCGTTGGGGGTCCACCACGTGTCTGCACGGACAAACCAGGACCTTCCTTCGGCGTCAACAAGGCGCCATCGGCTCGCGTTGACGTCCTCGGTCCCGACGTTCATGACCTCGACCCATGTTCCGGCGGGAGTGCTTGTGGAACATTCGGGCATGATTTCCATCATGCGAAGCACGTTGCCAGAAGTCCATGCTGGCCAAACAGGGTTGACCTCGCCAGGGGTTGGCCATGCGCCGATGTCCCAGCCCGGTCCAACGCCGCGGTTGAGCCCGTCAGGGCCTGCGCCAGCATGACTGCTGTTTGCGAGGATCAAGGATTCACCTTCTGGGACGCTGAGCCACCCGACCTCTTGCACGGCCCGACCGTCAGGCGTGACCAACGCCACGAGGTCTTCACTGGAGCCGTCGAGGAGCAGGTCCGAACCGAGGGCCACAAGGGCCACCTCGCCGGGTGCAAGGGAAGTGGTGCTGGCCAGCGGCAAATGGGCCACGCCGATCGTCATGTTGCGCCCCGGAGCTACGAAGCCCCATCCTGCAAGGTCCACGGTTTCGTCGTCATGGTTGATCAGTTCAATCCACGCGCCACCGGGCCATGCGGCATCGTCGTCGCCAACGGCGTCGGGAAGAAGTTCAGAGAAGCGGAGGATGGCAGCGTCGTCGGGTGCGCTGCCGTTGGTTCCAGGCGTTGGGGTGGCGGTCGGAACCCACGGCGAAGCAGGATTGGCGTCGCGAACAAGGCTGACGTCCATGGTGGGTGCCGAGGCCCAGTGGGCCGTGTCGACGACCGAACCTGAGGCGTCGATCAAGCGCAACACGTCGGTAAAGTTCCACAGCCGGTGTTCCCCCGTCATGTGGAGGAGCGCCCGGGCATCGGATTCGAGCACGCTGCCCGTGCCGCTGTGGACGAGGTTGGTGGCGCTCAGGGTCGTGCTGTTGTTGAGCCCACCTTGGACGGTCCATCCGGCCACGTCCACGGCCATCGGGCCGGCGTTGTGGAGTTCGATCCATTCGGTGTCGCCCTCTGCGCCGCCTTCGATGGCTGCAACCGGCAAAATTTCGTCGAATCGGACGTCTGCACCCAGCCTTGGCAGGTCGGTGATGAAAGGAGGCTCGGCCTCGAATGGGGTGGGGTAGGCGGCCAGGGCCCACGATGTATTGACGATTTGCTGGAGTCCGAATCCGGGTTGCGCATCCGTCCATTCCGCACGTTGGGCGATGGTCTCGTTGGGCCACATCAGGTCGAGTCGCTCTTGCCCGTTGTTGAGCATCGAGGTGCCGTTCAGGGCAACGATGGCACGGCTGCCTGCAGGGAGGACGGTGGTCGTCGTTCCGTCGGCGAGGTAGGTGCTCACGCCGTCAAGGCGGAGTTTGTTCAACGCCGCATCGAGGATGTGCCAATCGGTGAGATCAACGCTGCTGGTTCCGGGGTTGTGGAGTTCCACCCATTCACCGCCCGGCCACGTGGCGTTGTCGGCGCTCGGCCATGGGTTGGGCATGACCTCGGTCATCTGGAAAGGTCCGGGGACGATGTCCAAGGTTGGCGTCATGTTGTTTGCTTGGCCAGGCGTGGGCGTGTTGGTGGCGACAAGGTCGTTGGTGGGCGTGGTGGCGTCGCGTTCGTAACTGACCCCTGACGAGGACCCGGTCCACGTCACCATGTGTTGGGAAAAGCCCTGCGTGTTGCGAAGGTCGAGGCTTCGAGCGCCGGTGTTGGCGAGGAAGAAATCCGCCGCGCCGTTGCGCGCCACGACAAGGTACTCCCCGGGCGCCATGGTGTACGAAGCGGTGTCCGCGGCGTCGTAATCCACGATGGAGTTCGCGTCAAAGGTGAGCGTCTTCCCTCCTTCGTTGACGACGCTCCAGTCACGTACGTCCACCGAGGTTGTTCCCTCGTTGAGCAGTTCCACCCATTCACCGCCCGGATAGGTGGCGTTGTCGTAGCCTGCTGGATTTGGGATCAATTCGTTGATGCAGATTGAGCCTGCACAGAGGTTGGAGCGACCACCTGCCGCAGAGGCGGTGGAGAGCGCCAATCCACTGGTGCTCATGAGAAGCAGAAGGACGAGTCCGGTCGCGAGCGAGCGCTGGGCCATGCTTCGGAGGAATGCGCTTGGACCATATCCCTTCCTCTAAATCAGATGAATCCGAAGGAATCGAAACGTTGGGCGAAGGTGTAGATCATGATGGGCACGAGAATGATGCCCATCGCGTGACTCCGCCGGATACCAATCCGGGGAGGGAGCAATCCGATGAAGGTCCCGACGATGAGGACCCCGATGCCGATCCAGCCGGTCGAGAACCACACAAGGGCGGTGACGAACGCGACCACTCCCAGCACCATGTGCCCAAGGGGAATCGTGGCGTGAAGGCGGAGGACGGCTTTGCCGACGTGACGCATCATGGGCACGGCCACCAAACCAGCTGCGACGGTGATGGTCAAAAGGCGGATGAAATCGGACGTCGGTTCCACAGAACTCCAGGTCTCAACGGGATACATCATCTTCAGTGCAAGGGTTGCACCTGACCGCGATCGGCCAATGATGTACAGGAAACCAAGGACCATCACGGTCACGGCGGTGTTGACGGCCGACAGGATGGCGATGATCTCCAAGTCTTGACGCGTTTGAGGGCCTTCGCCGTCGCCTTCTGCTTCCTCAAGGGCGATGGCGAGCAACTCGTCGTCGGTCATGTCGATGAGCCTGCGCGTCTCCCAGTCCATGCCCGGCCCAGTGCCGCCTTTGAGGCGGGCGGACACGTTGCGGCCGCCCATCACGAGGACCGTTGCTTGGCTGGCGGTCATGCCAGGCAGCACGCCCATGCAGGCGCCGGCCACGCTCGACCAAAAGCAAGGGGAGATCAGCGGCTTCGCGTCAGGCAAGGTCCAGTTTTCTCGCTGCGGTGGCAGATGGGAGGTGGTGGTGTAGATGTCAAGCAGGTTGGCAATGCCGAACAAACCGGCAAGGCTGGGCAACAGCAGCGAAGCGTCCGGCATGCCCACAGGAGAGGTCGCCGGCAATTCGAACACCGCCCAACCGTACATTCCCGCGAGGAGGAAGAAGGCGGTCGCCACAAGGAACCCCGCGATACGGCTGCTCTCACCGAGTCGGCCCCGGGTCATCCGCTGAATTGGGTCCGGCCAGTCGAGGCGCGTGGTTTCCGTTGCCAACAAGAGCAGCGAAATGGTCAGCAGGACGAACGGTAGGACGGAACGCAAGGCGTCGTAGAGGCCAAGTTCCGGGCCGAACGCGAAACGGGCGACGATGATCAGCGGCAAGGAAAGCAGCATGCCCAACTGAGATCCGCGCGCTGACCATGCCACGCCACGGGTCGCGTGGCCGGTCAGAAGCATGCGGTGGCCTGGCAACAGCGACAGGGCCGTGTCACCGTCCGGTGCCCCGATTAGGGCCGATGGGATGTAGTTCAGAAAGGTGTGGACGGTTCCTGTGGAGACAATGATGGCCGCCACCGCATAGAGGGGGATGCCAAGTTCGAGAAGTGCGGGTGAAACCGCGAGCAAAATCAGTGCCACGTTGTTGACGTGGAATCCGGGAATAAGTCCGGTGAGCGTCCCCAACAAAATGCCGATGATCAAGGCCGCAAGCGACCACGACAAGGTGCTGAAGTAGAGCTCAAGCATGCTCACGCCTCCGTCAGTTCCTGACGGTCATCCACGCCGTCGTCGTTGCTGTCCTCGTCGTTTGGATTGGTGCCCAACACGGCTTCCAGCCCGTCGGCCAAACCGTCGCCGTCCCTGTCGCTGACGTCCGCAGCGGCGAGGGTGTAGGTCATGGAAAGCCCGTCCTCGGACTGGACCTGCGACCAGCGCCCGATGAAACGCAGGGTCGTGTTGGCGTGGAGTTCGTCCAAGGCGACGCTCGTCGGAAGCGGTTCGAGTCCAATCGACCGTTCGCCTCCGGCTTCAACAAGACGGTAGCCACCGTTCTCGTCGGGTGTCAGCACGCCGCTAAGGGCGACCTGCATGTCCCGGCTGTAACTCCATTGTTGCGCCCCGTCGTCCCACAGGAGTTGGACCGGGTCCGGCGAATCACCGTCGAGCGACATCTCGTGGACCATCAGTCGGGCTCGCATGGCTGCACCGTCCCATGCCACGCTGACTTCGGCCACGATGGCCTGACCTGCTTCGATCCAATCCGAACGTGGACCGGGGACCGTCGCGGTCACGGTGCGCCATCCAGGGCGGTAGGACGCGGAATCGGCAAAGGACGTGCTCGAATCTTCGACGCCCGGTGCGATGGCATAACGTGCATACAAGCGCACCGTGTGCCGCTGTCCGTCCTCGATGAGGTCCGTCGGGGCGACCTCGAGCAGGCCGAGAAGATCGGCGACCTCGGTGGGGTTGATCAGGTCGAGGTCATCGGACGTGCTCGCATCAAGGCACCACGTCGAGCGCGAAGTGGACCACAGCAAACGGCCGGATGCGGTGGTCGTGGAGTTGACGAGGGATGCTGCTGCCTCCTCGTCGCCTTCTCCAGGGATGAAGCACACTTTGGTGCCGTCGTGGGAAAGGAAGAGGTCGTCGCCCTCGGCGATCAGGTCTCCGGAGAGACGGACGATGGCGCCGCTTCGGTAGGCCCACGATTCTTGGTCGTCCCAGTCCAAGGTGTCGATGGCCGGTGTGTGGCTTTCGTCCACGCGAACTTCAGGGCCTGTCACGTGGAAGGCCCACACAAGGTCGGACGCATCGTATTGGAGGAGGCCGTCGGCTTGGATGCGAGCACCGTGTTCGATCCAACGACCGGGGGCCGAGCTGATGATGAGTTTCATGTGGTGTTCTGCGTTGCTGTAGGTCGGATGATCGTTGAGCATCGCCGAGGTCCAACTGGCGTCCGGGGAGACCGCTTCACCGATGTACCCGGTCAAGCGGAGCACCCGGTCGCTGTGGTTGACCGGATCGGCGGCCACGTCCGCCAGCGACGTGGTCACCACGTCGGGCAAATCGGATTGCTTCCAACTGACGGCTCCCGAGCCGAGGGCCTGCATGTAGATGCGCCCGTCCCATTCGATGACGTTGCCCGTGGCGGTGACTTTGGTGCCCACCGGTGGCAGGTCTGTGGCGCGGTACCATCGCAGCTCGATCACGCCGGTGTCGTCTTCGATGATGAGGTCCACTCGGTTTTCACCGGTGCCGTAGGGGTCGTCCATCCATGTCGTGAGGGTCCCCTCAACCCGCACCACTTCGTTGGTGTGCTCGATCAGGTTTCCGATCTCGGCCACGTCGGGTTCCCGCATGACCGCGTAGGCATTCATGCCCGCCACGAGCAGGATGGCCACGCCAAACATGGCCCACAAACGTTGACCCATCACGAGGTCGGGGGTAGGGCTTGGTTCCACCATGATTGGGCCGTCGGGCCGGAAGCGGATGAGCGTTCCTCTCAAAGGGCCTGAACTCGGGTGGGGGGTTGATGAGCACTGGCGACACCCCCCGACCGATGACGGGACCACTCGACCGGGTCATCCGTGACGAAGTGCACAGGGACATCCTCGTGCCGGCAGCGCACGCTTCGATTTTGGACACCCGGGAATTCCAGCGCTTGCGGTACGTCAAGCAATTGGCCACCTGCGAGTTTGTTTTTCCCAGCGCCACCCACAACCGCTTCGCCCACTCGCTCGGGGCCTACCACCTTGCGGGCCGACTGCTCTCCGCCCTCGAAGAAGCGCATCCAGGGCGCATCGATGCCAACGACGCCGAACTGGTCCAACTTGCGGCCCTGCTCCACGACGTGGGCCACCCGCCGTTTTCACATCTTTTGGAAACCCCAGAAGTCTTCGCCACCTTCCGGCATCACGAATCATGGGGCCGCGAAATGTTGACCTCGGAAGACACCGAAGTCGGTGTTGCGGTACGCAAGGTGCTTGGCACCCAGCGGTTTGAGCGTCTCTTGGCCCTGCTTGACGGGGCCGAAGAACACGAGGGCGTGCCCATCCCAAAGGTGCTCAAAGAGATCGTCTCCAGTCAACTCGACGTGGATCGAATGGACTACCTTGTCCGGGACCAAGCCAACACCGGTGCGCAGATCGGTGGCTTCGACATCGACCGGGTGATGCGCGCACTTCGCATCGCCCCGGAAGGCGGTCTGCACGTCAAGCGCTGGGGCCTTCCCGCCATCGAAGCCTACCTTGTCACCCGCTACCACATGTACCTGCAAGTGTATTTCCACAAGGTCAACATGCTGACGCAGACCTACTTGGTTCGGATGCTTTCACGCGCCCGAACGCTCGCGGAAGCGGGGGATTTGACCCTCTCTTCTGCCCTGACCTCCATGTTGCTCGACAAGGACCTCGATGCGTCCACCTATGCGTCGCTTCACGACGCACATGTGCTGGTCGAACTCCCGTCGTGGG
>MDSV01167389.1_pt1 | contig 32606 bp, 21 predicted proteins | sample 810851 | NCBI WGS metagenome assembly MDSV01 (sample SAMN05326640, study PRJNA326480) | marine metagenome | isolation source: seawater | place: Atlantic Ocean: North East | collected 2012 | reverse complement strand
TACGGTTGGATCTACGACGATGGCCCGGGTTGGGGGCACCGCCACTTCTCCCTCGCCGAGTTGAACGACAACGCCGGCGAGGCGAACGCCGAGGGCCTTTTGGGTTTTGGCGTCGCGAGAGGCGACAGCGGCACCTACACGGTCATGAACGTCGCGGACGAAGCCACCGGATGGGATTACACGACCGCCGATAACCTCATCCTCTGGAGCTCGATGGTCAGGGGCAAGTTGGGCGTAAACGGCAACGCCCCCGCGAGCGACAAGACGTTCGAGGCGTGCGGTGTCACCGTGACGGTCGCCTCTACGCCGGCGGACATCTACGTGCCGCTGCCCAAAGACTTCACCCTGGCCGACGGGTCGCAGCCCGCGACGCCGAAGAAACACTGGGGGTACATCGAGAGGGCTGACGCGGCGTTTGATCCCGCGGCGCCCCCGCCGCCCAAGCCGAAGGAGTACTCTCCGCCGCCTCCGCTTCCGCCGCCGAAACCCATGCAACCCGCATATCCGGGGAACCCTCCCCCGCTTCCCTCCCCGCCGCCGGCGCCGCATCTGCCGCCTTCGCCTCCTCCCCCGGATCCGTACGCCGCCCTGGTGGAGCGCAAGATGAAGCGGCTGGAGTCGTATCGCTCGACGGCGGAGCTTGCCGAAGCATCCGACGAGGAGCTCCCTTCCAAGATCCGGAAGCGGCTGATGAAGCTCGAGGCGTTCGCTGAGATGTACGAGCTCAACGGCGAGACGCTCCCCGATCCCGTCCCCAAGTTCATCCAGCCGAAGAAAACCAACAAGCGCGGGCAGAAACCCTGCGCGGACCTGGAATGGCCTGTCGGAAATCCGACGCGCTACCCCTTCGTCTGCGGCGTTTCATCCGTGGCCGGGAAGTTTGAGTGCAACAACGCGGCGACGTTCGACGACGCGGTCGAGACGTGCAGAGCCGCCGGAGGCTGGCTCTGCCGTAATAACGAGGTCACCGCCGCAGACTCTGGCTCTGAGTGCCAGGCTGATGACGCGATGGTCTGGACGCATCGCCCCTGCGGCGAAGGGAAGTATCAGCAACGCCCTGCGAACGGCGGTGAGGGCGTCTGCGTCTCTTCCACAAAGGAGAATCTCGCGGCGGTTCGCTGCTGCTCCAACCGCAAGTAATGCGAATCGCGGCACGAACGGTTTCCGCGAATGAGTCACGCGCGCAATAGCGCCAGTCGACTTGTCGCCTTGCATGCCTTGCCTGATTATTATATGTATTAAAGGGTAGACAAGAGCTCACGTTATATCGAGTGGGTAGCTTTTATTTTGCTTTTCACGTAGTCTACCCTTCTATCGGTTTCGCTTCGCCACTTACTCAACGCGCTCGCGTCCGCGCGGCGCTAAAAGAATGAAAGGCGCCCAGTGCGACGCGAAGGTACCTGCGCTGCCATCTCTGTGTGAAGGCAGCGCCGGCGCAGATCGTCACCATCTTAACACGCACAACCAATCGAAACGCTATTCGTCGCAGGGGCGCATAAAGCCGTAGCTGACATCGCGCCCGCTGGGTGCGTTCGCGCCTTCGACCCGCACGAGACTCGTCCACGGCCCCTCCGCGCTCTTGGCGCCGCTCAACGTCCAAGACACGGGATCGCGCGACGGCGCGTCGTCCGCCGTGAAAAGCTCATACCCTCTGGACATGACCTGGTGTCCACCTCGCACGGCCAACACGATTGACAAATCCGATCCGTCGCGTTGAAAGTTGAAGTCCACGAACTTATTCTCCTCGCTGCCGTCCGTCGCGGCGGCGGCGCTCGCGCCGCTCGACGCGAACGACCGGTTGACGTCAAACGCGATCATCTTCCCCTCTTCGTCGTACACTAAGAGATCGGAAAACTGCATCTGCCCGCCGTTGGAAACGGCAGCGTCACCCCGGTATCCACCGCGGACCGCAGTCACGCGAAACTGAAAGTGCGACCACCAGCCACTGCACGGCGCGCACTTCGACGGGGGAAGTCCGCGCGCCTCGCACACGCACTGCGGACACCGAGGGAGCCCCTCGGGAACGGGACGCTCGTCCGTGTCCTCATCGTCGGTGTAACACGCGCGACACGACGTCGCGTGCGGCGCGTCCGTTCCCTCGCATCCGATTCCGAGAAATGAGTTCCCCGAGCCGCAGTCGACGTCCACATACTGGTAGAACCCGTCTCGACTTGCGCCGCACCTCTCGAAATCGCACTGAAACGTCTTCAGCTCGGAAGAACCGGCTTCAGTGGCGCTCGAGGCGTTCGACGACGGTCGATCCCGACCCAGACGGGGAACCTCCGAAGAGTCACTTGCTCGCTGTGCGATAACTTCAAAAGGCCCGCGCTGTTGAATGTCATCGGGAAATTCGCCAGGGGCGTCATAGTAGCAAACGTCCCTGGTAAAGGCGCTGTACATGGCCAAGTCGTCGCCGCTGCAACCTTTGGCTATGCATCTCTCGACTTCGGGCTCCTCCATGCCGCTACAATACGTGCTGTCGAGCTCGATACCCTCGATGCCGTCTACTAAACACAATCGCACGCATGCAGGTGGCTGCACCACGGTCGTGCGAGGGTTACCGATGGGAACAGCCTCAGAAAATGACGCATCGAACACAGCGTGGGACACGAGGCCGAAGAGCGCGATGGATGCGCCAAGGGTCGCGGCTGCCAAGGATCTCACGGAGCAAAAGCGCGCGGAGGATGTTGAGGCCGACGCCGAATCCGTCGGCTCGAGCCCTCGCAAGAGCGCTTCACGCTCTTCGTCGATGTTCGTGGCGCCACGCATGCTTATCGAGCGCGCGTCATAGAATGTCTAGGCGAGGTTGTCGGAGGTTGTGCGTCGGCGGTGCTGTTGACGTTGTCGAGGGTGACAGGGTGTTATTTTCTGGTTGATTCACAGACGTCGGCCCGAGAAAAAATTTACTGAAAACCTTTCGGCACGATTGTCAACTACCTTGCCAGCCGCCCGCTCCACACCCTTAGGCACGCCGCGGGCGACGTGCCGACCATACATCCGCGACGGCGACCGTTCCCGCGTCGGCCCGAATCGGCATCGCGCCGTCGGCCGCCCATCGCGCCGTTCTCATCCGCGCGCCCTCTGCGACTTTTGTCGCTCGTCCCCAGCGACTCGAAGGCGTGCGCAACGCCCCGACCGCGCGGCGCGTTCGGCGGTCGGCCTCCGCGTCGATCGCTCCGGCAGCCGCGATGAACACCGCCTCGTCCACTGGACGGTGCCTGACGATCCAGTCGCACGTTGTTTCCGGGTACGTCGGGAACAAGTGCGCGGTGTTCCCGCTGCAGCTCCACGGGTTCGACGTCGACCCCATCCTCAGCGTGCAGTTCTCCAACCACACCGGGTACGGGTCGTGGAAGGGCGAAGTGATGACCGGCGAGCAGCTGCAGAGCATCGTCGAGGGCCTCGAGAGCAACGGCCTGCTCGAGGGGTACACGCACGTGCTCACGGGGTACATAGGCAGCGCGTCGATGCTTCGCACGGTCGCGAGGCTGGTGCGTAAGTTGCGCGCGCTCAACCCGGCGCTGGTGTACGTGTGCGACCCGGTGCTCGGCGACAACGGCAAGCTCTACGTCCCCGCCGAGCTGGTGGGCATCTACCGCGACGACATCGTCCCGCTCGCCACGATGCTCACGCCGAACCAGTTCGAGGCTGAGCTTCTGACGGGAGTGACCATCGCCACGGAGAGCGACGCGCTCGGGGCGTGCCAGGCGCTGCACGAAGCCGGCCCGGCGAGCGTCGTGTTGACGTCGCTGGATTTGGAGGAGGACGCCGACGAGCCCGCGGACGGGGGTGACCCGGCGGACGACACGAAGAAGGGACTGGGGAATCCCCACCTCCGATCGCACCAGTCGCACATTACGCTGTTGGGAAGCACGTCCACGCCGCAACTCGTGGGCTGCTCGAAGAGGTTCAGGATCGTCGTGCCCCGCATCCCGAGCTACTTCACGGGAACCGGTGACTTGTGCGCGGCGCTGCTGCTGGCGTGGAGCTCGAAGATCCCGGACCGGCTCGGAAACGCCGCGGAGAAAGCCGTCGCCTCGCTGCAGGGCGTGCTGCGGCGCACGGCTGCGGCGCAGGCAGAGGCGGAAGCGAGCGGGAAGACGGGAATAGGGTGCCGCGAGCTCAGGCTCGTGCAGAGCGTGGATGAGTTGCTGAGTCCGGAGGTGGACGAAGGCGCCAGGGTGACATGGCTAGAGTAGCGAGGGCGTGTCGCGTCGTATTCAAAAGGTTCGTCAATCATATGCAGCTAGAGCTAGTTACTTTGAAAGTATTTATTAGACTGTACCCTCCTCGGGCGCCGCGCTGTCTTCGGCTTCTCGCTCGAACAAGTCCTCAGGCAAGGGAGTGCCCTCGTACCCGCCTCTCTCGACGCACATCTTCAGCAAGCTGCCCCAGTGCTCATCCTTAGCCATCAACAGCGGGTTACCGACCACAATCAAGAGGCACTTTGCCCTCGTCACGGCGACGTTGAACCGCTGGGGACTCGACACGAACCCTATGTGGTGCCGCGCGTCGTGCATGAGGTGCTCTTCGCAGCTCCGCGTTAACGAGATGATTATGATGCGCTTCTCGTCGCCCTGGTACTCCTCCGTCGTGCCCACCCTGACGCCCGTGATACCGTTCAATTCAAGCGCCTTTCTGATCTTCGCGCGCTGCCTCGCGTAGGGCGCGATGACGCCGACGTCTTCCAGCTTGAACCCGGCACTCGCCGAAAGGTCCTGTAAGCTCTGGATGTGCCGTACCACTCTCTGCGCTTCCACGGGGTTGAACCAGGATGGCGAGTTCGCCTCGCGCATGTCCTCGCCGACGATGCCGTCCCACAGAATCGGAAAATCGTTTTCAACCGCCGCCGCCGGTAACCCTTCCCAATTTCGCAACGTCCGCACGGACGTCGCCTCCGCGCTCGGGATGAGCTTGCCGTGGTAAAACATCCGCGACGGAAGTTCGATGATGGCCGGATGCGACCGGTAGTTCCGGACCAACATCGTGACGAAGTCTCGGTCGTACGCCCCGGTGTTCGCGTCCGGCGCGTGCGGCCCGGATCGACACAGCCTCTCTAGCAGCGACACGCCCAAAATCTCTTGCGCAAACGGCGATTGAACGATCGGCCCGAGCTGCTTGTGATCGCCCGCGATGACCAGCGTCCCGGCGGGTTTCAAGTGCTTCGCGAACGCCGCGATCGTCTCAGGCTCCGTCGCGTGTCCCGCCTCGTCTGCGACGACGAAGTCGAAGCTTCCCGCGTACGCGTCGGCGGCGCACGCGTACCTCGCCGCCCTCGCGCACGTCATCGCGACGACGGATGCGCGCGAGAACTCATCCGTCCCCGCGGCGGCGAACCCTTCCGTCTCTTGGTTCCATAACGAGCACAGCATCACCTGTTCGGGAATGGACTTCACGTCGCGGCCGTGAGCGTTGATGCGCAGGAACCGCGACGGGTCGATGTCGCCGCTGCCTCTCAGCAACAAAGACGACACGTGATCCGCCGCCGCGTTGGACGGCGCCGTCACCAGAACGCGGACGTTTCCCCGCGACGTCGCCTGTTTGATGATCTCCACGATCGTGGACGTCTTGCCCGTGCCGGGCGGACCGAATATGACATACGGCGCGCGGTGTTCGCCATCGCGCATCGCCATCGCCATCGCGTCGCGTTGCTCTTGATCGAGGCTGTCGTTGAACAGAGGCGCGCGCGACGCTTCGCGTTCCGGCGGCGCGTTCTCCTCGTCGCGTTTGCGCTTTTTCTTCGTTCGTTTCGATGCGGAAGAGCGGTCGGTCCCTGAGGGGAAGATCAGGGACTGAACGTGCGGCGGCGCGTCCGACGCGCCGGTACCGTCGTCCAAGCCCCGGTGCCTGACCCTGATGCCGACGCGGCTGAGCTTGAACTCGATGCGATCGAATCGTACCGGCGAGTTCCAACCACTCATGCGTTTCTTCGAAAACTTTAGAAGAACAGCCTTTTCTTCCACTTGGTGCACGAAGCCCTCGTAGATCCCCGCTTTGTCGTGCGCGATGATCTTATCTCCGACGCGCACAGAGGGACGTTTCTCGGCGAGGCCTGGAACGTCGAGGCGAAGCATTTCTCTGCTCGGCGTGTGACGCATCACCGCCTTGTCGCCGACGATGTCGTACTTTTGGAGTTCGAACGTTTCCGCCGCCTCTTCCGCCATGAGCAGCTCGTGGAACAACGCGTTGTGGTTCGCGGGCGTAACGCCGCCTTCGGGGTTGAGACGTTGGCGCAACGCCTTCTCAGCCGCGCTCCCCTGAGGGGCGAACAACCCCGCCTTGATGGTGGGCTTGATTTGGTACGAGAGTCCCCCTAACCGTTCCAGTTTGAGCCCTTGGTGGTGCTTCGGTCGCGTACCGGCCTCGACTTTCGCGTTCCGCTCCGTTCGGTCGAGGCGCACGCCCGTCGCCGGGCGCCTGTACGGCTCCGTCGGCGCTAACCCGCCCGCCATGACCCTGTCGAAGTCCGGGTCGTTGACATGCACCCTCCACTCCCGCCACATCGTGAACGCGGTTGACGTCTCTCCGAACACGGCGAAATCCAGACGCACGCGCGCGGTGATCACCCCGAGGGTGGTGCCGGCCGTGAACTTGAGCGAAAACTCCGTCGGCGAGACCAAGTCGATAAAGAGCGAGTACCCCGGACGTCCCAGCCGAGCCGCGCTTTCGTGCCGGGGGGACATCACGTGCGCCACGTCGGTCAGCACGCAGCCGGGCGAGGACACCGAGAGCGTCACTGTCGCGTCGTCGGTGCCGCTTGGGAGTACGCACGTCGTATCGAGGTCGGAAATGACGACGTGAGACTGGAGTACCTCCGCCGCCGCCGCCTTCGCGAGCGCGTCTTCGTCGAAGCGTTCGGGAATCGCGCTCGCGGCGCGTCGATGGCGCGCGCTCGCATCGTGACCGGCGCGTGCATCGCTCACGACCGCAACGTCGCAGCAGACGCAGTGGTACAATTCCCTGGGCCGCGTCAAGCTGCCGATGGGGAGCCCAGCTCTCTTCTCTTCCGCGCGTCTCGCGCGCCGACGATTGTTCTTCGCCGACCTGCTCAACGGAGTTTGGGTCCCAGAACCATCCGTCTCGCGCGAAGGTTCGGGGGTTCGGCGGCGCTCCCGGTGACGCGGTTGGTGATCTCGCGAACCGCGGCGCCTCCTTCGAGCCGTGTGAACACGGACTTGCGAGGCGACTTGAGCGAGCCGCCTTCGAGCCGTGTGAACACGGACTTGCGAGGCGACGTGAACGAGCCGCCCTCGAGTCGGGTCCACACTGATGACCGGCCGTGGCGGAGGGGCGGAGTGTTCTCTTCGTCCGGCTCAACCTTGTCGCGATCTTCGACAAGGCCATCGATCAGGCGACCGATGGAACCATCTATACGAGCGTTCAAAAACGCAAAGTCGTCGCAGGTTCAGAAGTATAACTAAGACCACAAGAAGTCCGGTGGGCGGCCGACGATAGCTCGTGTCACATGCGGTGGACGTGTGGCACCCGGCGGCGCGGACGCGTCTCGAAACTCCCGACATGAGATGCCGCATGCCGGAAACTGAAGACAATCAAACGGTCAGAAGAATAATCTCGGCGACTGCCTCTCCGAGACCCACACATGGCCTGCGCACGGTGCTCGGTGTCGTCGCCGCGACCACCGCGCGCGCGAGCTCCGCCGCGGTGGCGCGTAGGCCGTGGCGTGCGGATGTTGGCGTCTGACCGCGACGTGCCGCCCCTTTTCGACGCGGGCGTGCCCCTGGAGGGGCTGCCCTGGGGCGTCGAAGGGGACGCCCCGGTGTCGAGTCGTAGTTTCCACTACAAAGCCGAGGACGGCGAGACGGACCTCGAGGCGTACTTCGCTTGGGACCCGACGCGGCTCGATGGTGGCGACGGAGGATTACCCGGCGTGCTCGTCGCGCACACGGCGATCGGCCCGCAGGAGGTGTTCGTGCACACCTGCTGCGACGCGCTCGCCCGGATGGGCTTCGCCGCGTTCGCGCTGGACGCGTTCGGCGCCGGGACGTGCGTGTTCGACAAGTCCAAGCGCGACGCGCTTTTCGGCGCGCTCCGCGCGGACCGAACGAGACACGCGAAGAGGATACTAAAAGCGTACGAGGCGTTGCTCGAGCAACCCGAGGTTTCTTCGAACGGCTCGGTGTACGGCGTCGGGTTCTGCTTGGGCGGGATGGCGGTTTTGGACCTGGCGCGGTGTCGGTCCGCGCCGCGGCTTCGGGGGGTGGTCTCATTCCATGGAAGTCTCGACCGACCCCAGATAGCCGACCCGGAGGGTTCGAGCTCGAAGACGGCTTCGGTCTCATGCTTGATCCTGCACGGCGCGGCCGATCCGTTCAGCGCGCCCGAGAACGTCGCCGCGTGTCTTTCCGGGCTGAAAGACCTCGGTTTGTCGTTTCGACTCGTGGAGTTTGAAAACGTCAAGCACGGGTTCACGCGGCCCGAGAAGACGACGCCGGAGGACTGGGACGCGGGGTTCGCATACGATGCGGACGCCGCGGCGAAGAGCTGGGCGATGACGAAGGCGTTCCTCCACGCTGGGGGAGACTTGGAGGCTGCGTAGGGTATCACGCTTTATTCCGACGAACGAATGACAAAGTCACCCAGACACCGAAAAATTCGAACGCTCGTCTCGGTCTGTCACACACCAAGTTGTTTCTCGGAAGCGGGAAAGCACAACGCGGAGCGCAGGCAGGCGAGGCGCGATGTCGAGTCCCCTGCCCGCGACTGCGGCGTCCGCAGAGGCGAACACAATGATGACGCCGCCCCGGGGGCGCGCTCCTTCGGCGGGTGACGCTTCGAGCCTGAGGTCGCTGACTGCGATCTTGGCGACGCCCGTGTGCCAAGGAAAGTCTCCGTCTGCGAAAGAGGTCGTGCCCGCGACGCCCGAGGACGTGCCGCTCCCCCAGGCGCCGCTGTCTGAGCTCAGACCTCTGCATGACCCCAATGCACCCGGTGCGCTCGTGCTGTGCACGGCCGCGGAGGCGCTGAGCTTGGGGAAAGGCGCGCGCGGGGTCGCGGTGGTGGTGGATCCGTTCCTCGCCAGGAAACTCCGCCCGCACCAGAGACAAGGCGTGCGCTGGATGTACCGCGCCATCCACGGCTTTTCGCCCGCGTCGCCGGAGAGCGACACGCCTCCGTCGCCCCAGGTCGCGATCGACCACGCCGGGTGTTTGCTCGCGGACGACATGGGGCTGGGCAAGTCGTTGCAGTCGCTGGCGCTCATCTGGACGATGCTCAGGCAAGGGCCGCACGGCGCGCCCACGGCCTCGAGAGCGCTGCTCGTGTGCCCCGCCTCACTTGTCGGCAACTGGGCCGCGGAGGTGAGCAAGTGGCTGGGAGACGTGCGCGCGCAGGCTGCGCTCGCTGAGGGCGGCGGCGCCGACGAGGCGTACCGGCGCTGGGCGAAAGGCGCGTCCGCGAACACCAAAAGCGCGTTCGACAAGTGGCCCATCCTGGTCACGTCGTACGAAACCCTGCGCCGGCTCGCGCCGGTGGCGGCGGCGGCGCGGCCGGAAATCATGGTGTGCGACGAGGCGCACAGGCTCCGAAACGCCCAGAGGGAGTCTCAGACGCTCTCGGCGCTGCGCGAGGTCCAGGCTCCCATGCGCGTTTTGCTCACCGGGACGCCCGTGCAGAACAACCTGGACGAGTACGCGGCGGTGATGGAGTTCGCGTGTCCCGGCTTGCTCGGCCCGCCGCACGAGTTCCACCGCAGGTTCACGCTGCCCGTGCGCAGGGGTGGTGAGCCCGGCGCGTCCGCGCGCGAAGTCGAGGAGGCGAAGCGCGCGGCGCGCGCGCTCGCCGAGCTCACGAAAAAACGCGTGCTCCGCCGCGAGGCGTCCATCAACGCCGCGCACCTGCCGGCGAAGACGGAGATGATTGTCTTCTGCGGACCCGCCGAGGCGCAGCGGGCGCTGTACGAAGAGGGCGCGCGAGTCGTGCGCGAGTGGACGCGCGGGGGCGGGGGCGGGTCCACCGCGGCGGCGCTGTGCGCCATCGGGCTCTTACGCCAACTCGCCAACTCGGTCGACCAGGCGATGGGCGTCGGGCGACTCGCCGCGCTGAAGGCGAAGGCGGGGCGGCGGCGCGACAACGACGACGACGACGACGCGGAGGAGGAGGAGGACGAGACTCGCCGCCGGAAACGCGCGCGGTCGGAGGAGGCGTCCGAGGACGAGGAGCGGGTCCTCGATGAGACCGACGTCGCGCTCGGCGGGTCGGTTCCCTCCGCGTCGGACCCCTCGACCGCGGACCTGCGGAGTCGCCTCGCGTCCCGGATTCCGAAGGGCTTCGCGGGGGGAGCGGAGGGGTCGGGCAAACTGGGCGCGCTCCGCGCCATCGTGAGGGCGCTGCGCGACGCGGGCGAGGGCGAGCGCGTGGTGATCGTCTCCGGGTTCTCCGCCGCGCTGGACCTCGCGGGCGCGGTGTGCGCAGACCTTGGCGTGCGGACGGACCGGCTGGACGGGCGCACGCCTCCGGACGCGCGCTCGGCGCTGGTGAAGGAGTTCAACGCCGGGCGAGGCGGGAGCGCGATGCTGCTCTCGTGCGTGGCGGGCGGCGCGGGCTTGAACCTGGTGGGCGCGTCGCGCCTGGTGCTCTTCGACACGAGCTGGAACCCGGCTCACGACCGCCAGGCGATGGCGCGCGTCTGGCGCGACGGGCAGACGAGGCCCGTGACCATCTACAGGCTCGTCGCCGCGGGGACCGTGGAGGAGAAGGTGTTCCAGAGGCAGCTCCTGAAGCGCGCCGAGGCGGAGGCGGCGGGCGTCGGCGACGCCGGCGGCGACGGCGGCGAATTCATGCGCGGCGACGAAAGCGTCGGCGGCAAGTTTTCGAGGGACGAGCTGGGTGCGCTCGTGGCGTTTTCATCCGCGGCGACGCCGGCGACGCTCGGCGCCGTCGGGTGGCGCGACGCGCGCGCCTCCGTGGACGACGCGCCTCTCCGCGCCGCCCTGGACGAGGAGGCGAGCGCGGTGACGGCGGTGGTTCGGCTCGCGGGCGACGACGCGCGCGCCGAGGCGTTGGCCGCGGCGGAGGCGGCGGCGGCGCGGCCGAGGGCGAAATCGGGCCCGAAACGCCTCGCGTTCTCCGAGCTGCTCAGCAAGGCGAAGCAGAGGGGCGGGAAGTAGCACATGAGATCGTGCAGGTAGCGGTGATAGCCCGGTAGACAACAGTAGGTGGTAGACTGCCTTAGACAACAACAGTCAAGAGCATTCGCGGCTCGTTTACGAAGAGCGGTTGGGAACGTCACTCCCGGTCGTTTATTAACGTCGTCTCCGCGCCGTTCACGCGGCTCGCCGTCTTCGCAGCGCCGCGTCGCACTCGCGCACGAGCCACATCGCGTTGGGCACGCTCTTGTTGTACGAGTTTTTGTTGTACGAGCCCGCCGCCGCCGCGAGCGACGCCGGCGAGGCCCCCACGCGCACCCACTGGTACCCAAACACCACGCGCGAGAAATCCAAAATCGCCTCGTCGTACTGTGCCGAGGCTTCCTCGAACGGCCACGTTCGCCGCGCCTCCTCGAGCGACCCCGCCGCGCCGTTCGCCACGCTCGCGTCGATGAACTCGCCGTAGTAATGCGCGAAGAGCGCGGGGACGGCGCCTTCGTCGAACCCGCCGACGCCCTCGGCGACGCGGAGGCTCGAGCCCTCCGCGTCGCCGTCCGCGAACCCGAGCGTCTCCGGGTTCACGGACGCGGCGATGACGTGCGCGGCGTCCACCACCCCCAAACCGAAGCCCATCCACTGGAAGTCGATCAGACCCACCTCCACGCCCTCGGGCATATCCGGGGCGGTCCTGAGGAACACGTTCGCGGCTTTCGCGTCGCCGTGGATCAAAGTGCGCCACTTCGCGAACGCGCCGCGCGTCTCCGCGCCGGTGGGCGCGTCGAGGCCGAAGGGGTGCGACGCCGCGCCGGCGTCCCGGGCGACGGCTTGCAGCCTCTCCCCCAGCGTCGCGACGTCGACGTCCGCGGGGAGGCACGTCCGGAACGCCTCGCGGAACGCGGGGAGGTGCGTGTCGCGCCAGGTGGCCGCGACCGTGGTCATCTGCGACGCGGGCTGCATGTCGGGCTGCCAGTACGCGCCCGCGGGCCACACCGCGCGTTCCAGCGACGCCCGGAACGCGCCGTCGTCGGCGCGGGCGGCGGTCGCCGCGGCGGTGCACGTGGCGTGCATCCTGGCGAGCGCGGAGAGCGTGGCCCGGGCCTGCGCCGGGTTCAGCAGTCGCTCCTGGTGCCAGCCGTTGGCCGGGGCGAAGTCCTCCAGCACCAGCGCGAACGCGGACTCGATTGGGTCCGCCGCGTCCGGTCTCAGCTCGGCGCCGAAGCACCGCGGGACGCGCACGTTCGCCGCGGCGAGCGCCGAGGTCACCTCGGAGCTCGCCAGGAAAGCCGCCTCCACGCCCGCGGACTTGACGTCGCGCGCGATCTTCATGGGCTGCGTCACCGCCTTCGTGCGCGCGTACTCCAAGTCACCCAGCTTGACGCGCTTGTAGAACGCCGTGGAGGGCATGCCGGCGGAGGGCTCGCCCCAGGCCAGCTCGAGGCGCACCGCGTCCGACATGAGCCCGCGGATCGCGGCGCTCTCGGGCGCGGAGTACCGCAGCAGCGTCCCGGGCTCGTCCCCGCCGCACAGCGTCGAGGCGATCGCGCGCCCCACTTCGCCGACGCGCAGAGGCGAGCCGTCCAGACACCGCGCCACGTCGCTGGCTTGCGCGGCGACCGCGGCGTCGGGGGACGCGCCGCTCGGCCCGGAATACGGCGCCAGGAGCGCCACGAGCGTCGGGTCCGCGCGCATCTCCGCGGCGATGGCCGCGTGATCGCGTCCTCGCGCGTCCTTCTCCTTCAGCCCGGAGGTCTCGGACGCCGTCGCCAAAACGCCGAGGTCGTTGATCAGGCCCCCGCCGGGGCGCTCGGGGTCGTGCGTCAGGGGCGCGCCGAACAGGTCAGTCACCTTCCCGCCGCGCGCGCGCAGCACGGCTTCCGGCGCGCACGTGTCCCAGAGCGACGTGCCGAAGTGCATGAGCGCGACGTCCGCGCGGCCCTCCGCGACGGCGAGGATCTTGTTCCCGGCGCCGCCGATGACGACGTGCGCGGCGCAGTCCGCCACGGCACGCGCGGCCGCGAGGCTCGCGTTCGCCGAGTCGCCCGTGACGCACGTCGCGCCGTTCGCGTCGCCCAGCCGGGACGGCGGCGCGCGCGGCGCGCCGGCGACGCCGCTCTCGCCCGCGGCGCGCCCCGGCCTGGCGGCCCCCCACACGACGGAGGTTTCGTGCTCGAGTGTTCCGTCGGGGAACGGCAGTCCGATGGCGCCCGCGACGGCCCGGCCGCGGCACGCGACGCCGATCAGACACTGCACGGCGCCCAACCTTCCCTCGACGAACTCGCGCGTGCCGTCGACGGGGTCCACGAACACCGTCAGAGCGTCCATGGGCTCCTTCCACTCGGACGCGTCCGGCGCGTCGGCGCGTATTAAATTCCCACGAAGCGCCTGGGGGTTCACAGCCGCGTCGGCCGCGTCGGTCGCGTCGTGCTCGTCTTCCTCGCCGACGATGCGCAGCCCGGGCCACGTCGCGCGCAGCGCGTCCACGATGGCCATCTGCGCGTTCGTGTCCGCCTCGGTGAGCGCCGAGCGCGGGTCGTCCGCGTCCTTGCGCGTGGACGCCAGCGCGCCCGTGCCCGCGCGGCGCGCCTGCACGGCGCGGATCTCATCGCAGCCCTTCAGCGCGGCGTCCACGCACGTCGACAGCAGCTCGCCCACGGAGACCAGCTCCGTGGATGTCGAGGCTGCCGCGACGATGGGCATCGCGGCGGGTCCGGTCGGGACGCGGGGACGGGGCGCGCCGCGGGTCAAACGGCGGAGCGCGCGGGGGAGGGTCGAGGCAGCGCGGGTCGCGTGTGTGCTCGTGAGACACGCGCGCATCAGGTCGAGTCGATGCGTGGGCCTCCGTGCGGCCCCGAGTGGATAGGGGTGCAGAGGCGCGATCGGGAAAACAGCCGCCCGAACAGGTCGGCACACCTCAAAGCCGGGCAGCGCATACTTTGAAAGTTGACAGCAAGACAGGGGTGGCGAAGAAGGGCGACCGCAAGTATGTTCCAACGTGACAGTGATGCTACCGGCCGTTTTCCATCCTCGGCATGCCCTCCCCAAGCGTCGCGAGACCTCGCTCCGTTCACGCCAGGACGCCCTGCTTCCCCGCTTCTCCGTCGTTCTCCTCGTCCTCGGGCGCCTCTTCGCCGCGGACGCGGATCTTGTATTTCTTTTGTAAGTACTCAACGCGATCCACCTTGTCGTCCCTCTGCTGCGTGAGCTTCTCGATGACGGCGTTGAGCCCTTCCCTGTTTTTTTGCACCGCGGGGAGTACCTCCTCAACCGTGCGCTCGACCAGCACCCCGCCGATCAGCCGGAAGCACTTGCGCTTCGGGTCCAAATCCTTGATGGCGTCGATGACCAGCGCGTGTTCTGCCTTTTCGTTTTCGAGCTCGTTGATCTTGCTGAACAGCTGGGACGCCTCCTGCCGCAGCGTCTGGAAAGTGTTGATCACCTCCTTCTCAGACGCGGGGTCATCCTGCTTGGCGGCGGGTGCCTTCTCCTCCGTGATTTCCGACATGATCTCGGGCCAGTCGCGCGCAGATCGAAGTGCCGATGAGGGACGTTGGCGTCTCGGGGACGGCCCGCTCGAATGCCGCTCGAAGTCGAAAAAGGCCGCGAGAAAAAAAAAATCACGCAGCGAACGCACTTCTCGAGGCGCATGCCCAGTTGAGCCTACGTGGGGTCGATACCGCGGGCGATGGTGGCTCACGCGGCGCGCTCGTCCGCCGTCGTCGCCCTCGCGGTGGCGTGTCTGCTACTCCGCGTCGCTGACTCCAGCGCGCAGGCATCCCCGAAGGGTTTCCCCGCTTGCTCCCGCGAACGATCGCGGCACGCGCGCGCGGTGCTCGACGAGTTCTTCCACCCCGTCGTAGACAAGAACCGGTTCGAGCTCCCCCCCGCGTGCCCGTTCGCGCGGGCGAAGGACATGTACCTGGAGCACGAGAGGCACAAGGAGGTGGTGCGCCGCACGCAGTACAAGTCGCTGTACAGTGACAAGACGTTCAAGTCCGAGTACTACGTGGACAAGCACATGGACAACAGGCACGCAGACAAGATCCCGGCGGGCGCGGACGTGTGCCTCGCGGAGTACTGCGACGTCCTGCGGTGCGACGCGTTCCGCGGCTGGCGCGCGACGGACGCCAAGGCGCGCTTCGAGCACGCGCTGGACGCCATCGGGCTCCACGCGCACGAGTGCGACGAGGCCTCGCTCGAGGACGCGCGCGCGCGCTGCGAGCGCGTCGTCGCGCGGTGCTTTCCCAGCCGCGAGGAGCGAGGCGAGGTGGATGACGCCGCCGACGCCGCGGACGCGGCGGACGCGGCGGACGCGGCGGCGGCGCGGCTGCGCGCGTACTTTTCCAAACAGCACTGCGGGTTCCTGACGTGCGGTAGCGTCGAGGAGATGTTCCACGTGATGGCGTGTCACAGGCCGAGCGAAAACAAGCACAGACGCGCGTTCGTGTGGCTCGTGGTGGTCGCGCTGGCGGCGCACTACGCGGCGATGGCGAGCCGGCGGCTGAGACTCGCGGAGGACTTGGCGCGGCGGCGGCGAACGCGCGGGCTCGGCGTCGTCGGCGAGGAAGCCGAGAAGATCGTCGCGAGCGTCCTCGCGCGCTTCGGGGTGAAGAGGCGGAAACGGAGGAAACAAACGTAGAGCGTTCGTGCGTGTCTCGCGGTGCGTCGAGCGGTAGCTTAGTGTAGTAGAGGCGCGACGCGTCGCCGCGACGCGGCGCGTTCGTCAGACGTTCAATCATGTGACGCGCAGACGCGCGCGGCGCTTTTTTCTTCCTTTTCTATCCGCTTTCCGCGATGCGACTCCTGGACTCCCACTGCGTGAAGCGCCCGAACAGACGTTTTCGTGTCGTGTCCATGCCCGCTAAGGTGCGCGTCGCCAATCACGCAGCGCGCTTCCCCGCGTCGGCCTCTCGCCCGGCGCGTTCAGCTCGTCTCCCGAAGGCACCGCTCTCGACGGTGCCGAGTTTCCCGCCGATGACGTGTCGCCCGAACCGCCGCTGACCCCACGCGTCCGGACCTCTCCCGCACTGAAAGGCATCAAAGCCCCCCCCGGGCGACGCGTTGAGCCCCTACGAGCGTAAGCGCGAGGCGAACGTGTCCGCGAACGCCGCGCGCATGAAGGCGCTCGGCGTGGACAAGGCGGCGAGCGCTCTTAAGGCCAAGTCCAAGACGTCCAAAACGTCGGCGACCCGAAAACGCGAACCGGCCGCCGGCGCGCCTTCGCGGCGGAGCTCTCGCGCGCGCGCTGAGGTGAGCTACAAAGAGCCCACGATGCGCGAGTTCGAGGGAGCGTTCGCCGTGGACACCTCCGCCGAGGACGCGCGCGCGGCGCAGAAATCGGCGTTCGCCAAGGCGTCGCGGAGCGGCTACGCGCCCGCCGCGGCGCCGTCGACGCCCTTCGCGCCGTCGCTCGACGTCGACGACGGCGCGCCGCGCGACGCGCGAACCGGCGCGCTGGTCTTTCCGGACCACCCCGAGTTCACGCCGAATTTGACACCCGCGCAGGTGATTCGAGCGGGGAGCTTTGGCGGCGTGTACTTCAACCCGCGGGGGGGCAAGGCGGGCATCAAAGGCAGGGACGTGGCCGTGACGCACGCGGAGTTCCCGAAGGCGTGGTTCGCGGGTTTGCCCTCCGAGACGTATCGCGCGCGTCGGTACGACGCCGCTCGGAACAAGTACCGGGTGAAGGCTGGGCAGGACCAGGCGTTCTGGGAGGAGCACGGCTGGATCATCGACCAGGACCCGCGCGGGTGGTTCCAGTGGTACTGCCGGTTCTTCGTGGGAAGGCGCTCGGCGGACGACGCGCGGCAGATCTCGCGGTGGACGGGCGTCGCCGGCGCCAAAGGCCGGTGGAAAACCAACCTGTGCAAGAAGTGCGTCCACGCCAACAAGCGCTTCGACGACCAGACCGTGTCGCCCGTGATCCGGCAGACCATGCTGCACTGGGCGTACGAGATCACGGAGCGGGACGTGAAGGACGTCATGAAGCGCATGTGAGTGACCGGCGACGAGCTCTCGCGCGTGTTCGAAAGGGAGGTGTTCTGTTGAAGCTACAAGTACAGTCTCGTCGCGAAGATGGCGTCGTCGAAAGGGCGCTCATCGGGTGTTTTCGTTTTCGTTCTTCGCCTGGTACCCGACGAGGCCGATCACCGCCGTCACCGCGAACGCCTTGTCCCACGCCATCTCCGCGAACAGAGAGATGTCCGTCACAACCAGCAGAAGCAGAATCAGCGTGTACGCGCTCTTGCGCTGCGTCGCCTCCAGCGTGTCGCGCATGCGCGCGTCGACGTCCGCCGCTTCTGCGTCGATGGCTTGCTGTTTCAAAGCGCTGATTGGATTTTTAGGCTTCTTGCGGAAGCGCCCGCTGGACGCGCCGGTGAGCTGCTCCTCGAGCTCGGCGAGCTCCGCCTGAACCTTTTCGTTCCGCGCGCGCGCGGCCGCAGTCTCGTCCAGCATCTCCGCCAGCTGGTCGTCAATCTCCGAGGCGCGCATGCCGAGCTCGAGGCTCGCGCGGTCGCGCGCGAGCTGCGCCTCCTCCTCCATGGCGGTTTTTCCCTCCTCGCCCTTCGCCACGAACTCCTCCTTCTTCTCCTCCAGGAACTGCTGAGCCTGGTACAGCTTGGTCTGGTACTTCAGCTGCGACGTGATCTCGTCCTGCACGAAAGAGTCCCCCAGGTTCTGTTCCGCGTCATCCTCGGCGGGTTCGCGCTCCTTCGAGTCCGAGTCCTCGGTCTCGTCCGCGTCGCCCGCGCCCGCGGCGAGGCGCGTGGCACGCCTTTTCGACACGGACGAGGCGGAAAGACGCGTCGCGCGACGAGGATCCGCGGGGCGGAAGGAGACTGAGGCGTGCGCGCGCGCGTGCGCGGCCGCACGCGGGGGGGGCACGGCGCGGGGCGTGAGCGCCGCGGCGGCGCCGAGGACGACGGACATGCCTGCGTCGGCGCGTGTGCTTGTGCGCGGAGGTCGCCGCGTGAACGAACACATGCGCGGAATATCTCCCCACCGCCGCCGACGTCATCTTCGCTGATGTGGCACAAATTTACCGATCAACATTTCCCTCACCCTTTCAAATGTACAAATTTGACCGTCCTCACCTTTCACGTTTCACACGACCAGCCAGCTTCAGCAACGCTCACTTCGCTCTCGACGCCGAGCCCCTCACTTCGCTCGACGCAGACGCCACCTCGTCGACGGAGAACAAAATGCGCGCAGGCGTCGCGTCCGCGATCCTCGTGGCGTGGCTCGCGGTCCTCGCCCCCTCCCACGCGCTGGCGCCCGCGGACGGCGCCTCCGCGGACCTCGGCGCGTCCGAGACCTCGCCGTGGTTCTGCCACGGACTCGACTGCCCGCCGTTCGCGGTGGCGCGCCGGGGCGACGGGTACGACGCGCGCGTCTACCCCCCCGGCCTGAGGTGGACGTCCACGACTGTCTCGGGCTCGAGCTACGACGACGCCGTGTCCACCGGGTTCGCGCGTCTGTTTCGGTACATCAGCGGCGCGAACGACGCGAAGGAGAAGATCGCGATGACCGCGCCCGTGCGCGTCGCCGTCGCGCCCGGCGACGGCCCGTTCTGCGACTCCAACTTCACCGTCTCGTTCTTCGTGCCGTTTCAGGCAGAGGCTGAGGTGGACGGGTTCGGAGCGCGCGCTCGTCGTCAGCGAGACGTCCCGAAACCCACGGACCCCGACGTGTTCGAGTCCGCCGACGAAACCGAGACGCGCGTCTTCGTCGGCGCGTTCGGCGGGTACGCCGACGCGAAGTGTCTGCGCCGAGAGGCGAGCGCGTTGGCGCGGCGGCTCGAGGAGGACGGCGTCGAGGTCGCCGCGAGCGCGTACTTCTACGCGGGGTACGACTCGCCGTTCAGGCCGATAGGCAGGCACAACGAGGTGTGGCTGAAGCCGGCGGCGGAGTGAGGCGCGACGCGCCAACGGAATCGACGAACGAGAGACTTGAAAAGGAACCTCTAGCTCTAGCTACTAGACTAGTACTACCGCGGTGCCCGTACGAGCGCGCGTTTCGCGCGATGATCCTTCGACGACGTTCCACGTTTTCCGCGTCGGACGCGACGCTCTCTTTCTACATCGGCGCGTCGCTCTCGTCCGCGCCTTCGTCGGCGCTCCCCCGGCGCCTGCGCGCGCGCCGAAACGCCATCCCGGAGAGTCCGCCCGGGTCCTCCTCGAAGCCGCACTTTTCGTACAAACCGACCACCGCCGGCTCGGCGTAGAGCGAGACGTTCTGAATGTCTTTTTCGATGAGCCGCCGCGTGAGCCGCTCAACCATGCCCCTGCCGAGCCCGCAGCCCTGCCACTTGGGACACACCACGACGTCCCAGATGGTGGCGTTGAAGGCGCCGTCGGACGTGCACCGCGCGAAGCCCACGCACTGCCCGACGAAGACGCCGGAGGATTTGTTTTTTTTGTTCGCCACCACGACCCACACGATGTCGTGCGAGTGCACGAGCGCGCGTCTCAGCCTGCTCTCGTCCCGCCGCGGGAACCCAACGGAAGCGAACAGTGAGTTGAGCTCGTCCAGGTCGCTGTCCGCGCGGAAACCCCAGCGGAACATCACGCCGAGCTTCTCGAGGAAATGGGCATCTTCGTTGGACAGTTTCGGGACGGGGAGATCTCGCAGCGCGCGCGCCGCGTCCGCGCCGGAGGAAACCCCATCCTCGGCGCCCGAGTACGCGCCCGCGCTCGGCGCCTCCGCGCCGGGTACGAGGTCGACGAGGTCGTTCCCCGCGCGCTCGTCTTCGTGCGCGCGGGGAACGGGAGGCGCTTCGCCGCCTGTCGCCGAAGGCGCGGGAAGCGAGCTCCTTTCGGCCGAGCCGAGATATTTTGAAGGTGACCGAGGGACGGCGCGCCAGGGTCCCACCCGGGAGCCGCGACCATCCTGCCGCCTCGCGCCCGAACGCACGCCCAAATGTGGGGTCGCACGAGGCGATAGCACCCGCGCCGCCGCGCTCGCGTGCATGCCGCCGTGCGTGAGCTTGTCGCCCACACCCGTCGAAGCGACGCTTTTTGTTCTTCGCACCAAATCTCGCGCCAGGATTCGCTCGCAAAGCGATCTTCGCCGGGTGCCCGGGTAGTCATCGCAAGTTTCGCGGCGTCGTTCCTCACTTCGAGCCGCGCCGGGATGGGGCGGCGGGGCGAGTCCCTCAGTGCGGCGACCGCGGAGCCGATCGGGAAACGCGCGGAAACACTTCCACAGGGTGCGTCTTCCGTGGAGGCGTACGGGTTCGTGGGGTTCGTGCTCACAGGTGCGCCGCAGACGACGACCCGCGATCGAGTCTTTCGTTCCCACGTTCCGGTTGTTACTTCGCGCTCGCCGCGTCGCCGGCGGCGTTTTCGCGACGCCGCGCCGCGAAGGCGCCTCGAACGCTGCCACCGACGCGGAAGCGCGCGACACACACAGAGCCAAGCGCACGCGTCGGTCATTCGCGCCTGCGTTTCTCACCGTTCCCGCGTTCCCGTACCGTACCGTCCTTCCCGCGCGCCGCGCGCGAAACCATCCGCAGGCGTGTCGTTCGTCGCGTACCTGGCGTGGGCGTTCATCCCCGACGACGCGCTCGAGAGCCTGGGCGTGCACTACTACCCCGACAAGTACTGGGCGCTCGCCGTCCCCGTGTGGCTCTTCGCGCTCGGTATGTACGCGGCGTGGGCGTACGAGGGCGTGAACCTGCTCTCTGTGCGCGCCGAGGACGACGAGGACCTCGTCGCGGAGGTCGGGGGTTCGATTCCGACGAGGGCGCCGACGGATGCGCGCGGCGGCGACGCCGACCCGCCGGGAAGCGTGCCGAGCATCCACGACGTGCCCCTGGAGGAGGTGAGCCGGGTGCTGTACCGCACGGCCGGGGGAGCTCGGAGGGTGAGGAAGAGGATGGTGGCGTAGTGTCGTGTTCTGATGCGTGTGCGGAATGAAGCGACTGACTGTAGTCCGTATCGCCGCGCCGCCTCAGTCCCGGCGTACGGAGCGCTCTCGTTCGTCGTCTCTTCCGCGTCTCGGAACCTCGAGACGCCCGATTCGGGCGCGCGCCACAGGACAGGCGCGCGATGTCGAAGTCGCGAGGGGGGGAGCGGCGGCTCGCCGCGACGCTCGCAGCCGTGACAGCGATCGCCGCAGGCGCCGTGGTCGCCGCACCCGGTCGCATCGCCGCTCTGCTGGAGGCCTCCGCTCGCGCGCTTCGGTCCGGACGCGCGAAGCGGAAGCCGGTTCGCGTGTACATGGACGGGTGCTTCGACCTCGCGCACTTCGGACACGCCAACGCGTTGAGGCAGGCGAAGGCGTGCGGCGACACGCTGGTGGTGGGCTTGATTCCAGACGCGGAGGTGCTGCGATGCAAGGGCCCCCCGGTGTTGCGGGAGGCGGAGCGACGCGCGGTGATCGCCTCCGTGAAGTGGGTGGACGAGATCATCGAGAACGTGCCGTACGACCTGACGCCGGAGTTTTGCGAGACGCTCTACTCGAAGCACGGCATCGACTACATCGTGCACGGCGACGACCCGTGCCTGCTCCCAGACGGCACGGATGCGTACGATGCCCCGAAACGTGCGGGCCGGTTCCGGATGATCAAGCGAACCGAGGGGGTCTCCACGACGGACATCGTCAACCGCATCTTGCGCGCCGCCGCATCCGACGAGCGACTCGAAAACGCCGAACGCGGACGCGCCGAGGCGACGTCCCCTCGGACGTCGCCCGCCCCGAAAAACGAAAACAGGTTCCTCGCCACGACGCGTCGCATCGCGCAGTTCAGCGGCGGTGGTCGCGCGCCCCAGCCGGGGCAGAGGGTGGTGTACGCGCACGGCGCGTTCGACCTGTTCAACGCCGGACACGTGCGTCTGCTGCGCGAAGCGAAAAAAATGGGCGACTTCCTGCTGGTGGGCGTCCACGACGACGCCGCCGCGCGCGCCGGCGGCGGCGCGGCGTACCCCGTGCTCGCTCTGCAGGAGCGCGCGCTCGGCGTGATGGCGTGCCGCCACGTGGACGACGTCATCGTGGGCGCGCCCGCGGAGGTGACCCGCGACCTCATCGCCACGTTCGACGTCCGGGCGGTGGTGGCCGAGAGCGAAGAGGCGCGCGAGCGCGACGACGCGCCGGCGGCGGAGAACGCGGAGGGCGCGCCGCGGGAGCGGAGGAACGACGCGGAGGAGGACGCGCTCTCCACGAGCGTTCGCGTTCGCACGGATGACGGTGATCCGAACGGTCTCGCGAAGGCGCTCGGTTTGTTTCGCTCGGTGCCGCCGCTCGCCGCGGCCGCCCCCGCGAACGGCGCGGACCGCTTGACGCGCTCTGAGATTGTTCGCCGCGTCGCCGCGGCGCGCGCCGCGTACGAAGCGCGCAACGCGCGGAAAAACCAATCCGAGGCGCGGTACTACGAGCAAAAGTCGAACCGGACCATCGAGCTCGCGAGGGAGGCATAAAGCGCGTACACGGTAGGGTATAGGTGCGTGTTCTTTCGTCGCGTGCGGGTTTGCGAAGTATCTACGCATCACACGACGACACTCGGCGCGGTCGATACGACGCGCGTCCCGCCACTCTGGCGCGCCGACCGCTCACGGAATCTGGCGGTTGTAGGGCTGCCCCGTCCCGAGCGCGGCGCGCTCGTCGCGCTCCGCCTCCACCTCCTCGAGCGCGGGCGTGACGTACCAGGCGAAGGGCGTCTGCTTCTTCTGCTGGTCCTTATCCAGGTACACGTGCTTCATGGACAGGTCCATGGCGCGCTTCAGGCGCTGCATGCGCAAGTCGCGCTCCTCCTGCGGCAGCCGGCGCAGCGCCTCGGCGACATCCAGGTTCGCCGTCTCGTCCAGCAGGTCGTCGTACCGCAGGCCGTACTTGGAGAGCTCCGCGCCGACGACGGCCTGGTACCGCTTCGCCATGCCGGCGAACACGGGCTCGAACATCTTCGCGAGGGCCTTCGACATGGTGGCGAGCGCGCTTCCGTCTTCCTGCGCCGCGCGCGCGCGCCGGAGACGAGGGGAGAACGGAAAAACGTCGGTCAGGCGTGTCGGTGAGAGGGAGGTAAAACGGTCCGGTCCGATCGACCGATCGATCGTGATTCGGGGGTTTGAGCGAACAACGCGACGGCCGTGGAACGCGTGGGTGATCGGGCGACCCCGATCGGCCGGAAGCGCCGCGCGACCCGCGCGGCGCGGCAGGCGACGCGGGCCGCGCGGCGCGAGAGCCGCGCGCGCGCTCGGACCCCCCAGCGCCGCGCCTCCGGACGCGCGCGCCGTCCGCGCGGTCCAGATATTTTCCCCCCTACAGCGCCGTGCAGGTCAAAAGACGAGGGTCGAGGATGGGGGGGGCCCGATGGCGTCCCCCGCGCCTGCGCCCGCATCCGTGACCGACGCGACGCGTCGCGAAACGTGGGATATGTGAACACGCACCGCCGCGCTACTCTGCTGTGTGCGACGCCGCTCACCGCGCGCGTGCGAAGTGGACGGCGCGAGGGGTCCGCTTCGAGGATGTGAGTTGGCTCGCACGCGCGCGGAATCATCGCTCGATCGTCGGAACCCCGATTTATGACAATCGCGAGACTGGTCGCCGTGTACGCTTTTTACGAGTTCGCGTGTCGCGCAGAGGGGGTCTTCGAGAGAAACGAGCCGAGAAGGCGTTCGGGCGCGTCGCCTCGCGCCGCGCGCCGCTCCCGCCGCTCGCCGCTCAGCGCCCGCCCTTCGGGCGCGCCCCTCGTGTCCTCGCACTCGGCACGAGGGAGAAGAGCGAAGCACGACGCGCTGTCGCGGACGCATCATCCCCAGAGGATCCTGCGCAGGCACTCCCTCTTGACGGCTTCGTACTCGGCGGGCGATATGCACGACTCGTCCAGCAGCGTTTTGGCGTGTCGCAGCGCGTCTCGTGCGCGCGCCGCCGGCTCCGGCGCCGCCGGGGGCGGGGGCGGGGGCGGGGGCACGGCGCCGCGCGCGGCCGCGAACGCGAGTGTTCCGCCGGGCGAGTCGCCGCAGGGCGCGGGGGGAGTGTCGGGCTCGGGCTCGGAGACGGCGTACGTCGCGGGCGCGCACGAAGGGCGCCGCGCCGCGACGCTCGGCCCGTCGCGGCTTTCTCGCTCCGCGCGCCGGCTTTCTGTCTTCGCGGGTCCCGGGGACGCGCGCTTTCCCTTCCCGGCCGGGGTCGAGCCCCGCGCGCCGCGGCGCTCGGGCTTCGGCCGCGCTTCCCGAGGCGGGGTCTTCGCCTGATCCGAGGCGAGGTCGTTCAGCGATACCGATTTGCGCCGGCGGCGCGCGCGAGTCGCCGGCGGCTCGGGGAGGATCCTCAGCCGCGCGCCGTTCAGTCGCGCTTTTTCGCGACTCGGCGCGCCTCCGTGCGTCTTCACGCGCCGAGCGGGCTTCCCGGGCTCGACGGTGACCTCCGCGGGGGGAGCTCGGTTGCGGGGCTCTGCCTCCCGTCCCTCACCCATCGCCGATCGCCGATCGACCCGCAGAATCTCCTCGACGAGATCGATCTTATCCGGGGCGGCGCGCGGCGGCGGCGGCGGCGGCGGCGGCGCGCGCACGTCGCCGGCGGTTTCCTTCTGTTCGGCCGACTCGTGTGCGTTCGTCGCGTCTTCGCTCGGCCACTCGGTCTGGGGCACGAGCTCCTCCACCTTCACGAAGCCCCCGACGGCGTCTTCCACGGGCGGGGGCGCGGCCTCCGGCTCGGTGGCGGAGTCCGTGTCGGTGTCCGTGTCCGTGCCGGAGGACGCCACGGCGAGGCGCGCCACGTTCAAGGCTCGCGAGACGTCCTCGGGTGGAACCTCGTCCGCGGGGGGGAAGCCCTCGAAGAAGAGCGGTGGGGCGTCTGGGCGCGCCCCGGGGTCGTCGATGGGTCGTGCCCCCGACTGAATGGACACGAAGTGCACCATCGCGCGCGCGCAGTGGGGGAAGCGCGCGGGGGTGTGCGACGAGCGTATCGCGGTTGTCTCGGTTCGGACGAAAGAGGGTGAGAAAGGCGACACCGAAACGTCGTGGTTTCGTAAACGGATCGCGTGCCACTTCAACTGTTCGCGCGTCGGCGTCGTTTCTTTTTCCCGCGCGCGCTCGCGCTTCACGCGCCCTTCTCCGAGAGGAGCGCCAGCACACCCTCGTACATCACCGGCGAGGGCGGCCCGTCGAACATGGGCGCGCTCTCCTCCGCCTTAGCGTGCGCGTTTTTGTTCGCGGAGGACGCGCGCCACGCGTCGAACGCCGCTCGGTTGCGCCACACCGTGAGCGTCGAGTAGTTGAAGCCGTCCTCCGCCTTGAGCGCGTCGCGCCTGAGCAACAGGAAGGTCAGGAACCCGTCCATGTCCTCGAGCTTGCTCTCGCGCTCCGCCCACCGCTTTTCGAACGCCTCTTCCTTGCCCTCCAAGACCTTGAAGCGGTTCATGGCGACGAACACGTCGGTGTCGAGCGGGTTGACGCCGTCGGCGGGCACGTCCCTCCAGCCGCCGACGGCTTTCCAGGGCGTGTCTTCCGGGGGCGGCTTCACGACGGGGAGCAGACCGTCGTAGAACGCGGGCTTGGGGCCGCCCTTCAGGACGAGCAGCGAGGAGATGAGCATCTCCGCGAAGCCGAAGATGGTGCCGCCGCCGTGCGCCTCCTTGAACGCCTCACCGGTGCGCCACGCGTCGAACCCGGATTTGTCCTCCCAGATGGTCAGGGAGACGTAATCGTACTCCTCCTCCGCGCTCGGCGCCATGGGGGGGCCGCCCGGCGAGTTCTCGACGCGGCGCATGAGCGTGAAGAACCTGAACCCGTCCAGGTTCGCGAGGCGGGACTTGCGCTCGGCCCAGCGCTTCTCGAACGTCGGGCCCTTGTCCTTCTGCAGGCGGAAGCGGTTGGACGCGACGTATCGCTGCGCCTCGAGCTGGCCGGCGGAGAGCTGGACGGTGCCAACCTCAGACATGATGTCGGCGTTCGCGCGCGTCACGAGGGGTGCGCGCGCGGCGACGCGGCGCGCCGCGAGCGCGCGACGCGGCGCCACGGGCGCACCACGCACGGAGCTGGTGAAGGAGATGGCGGACGACATCGGTACGACGTCGGTGCAGTGCGTTGTTTTTCACGATGACGTCACGCCGCGGTTGTTGTGGACGATCGATCCGAACTCTCGGAGACAGCTGAAAGGTGATGGCCGCTGGCCGGGCGACCGACCGCGAATCGGGGATCTCGGGGCGAATCACGACTGCAGATTCGCGCTCGGCCACGAAAAAGCGCGCTTCGAGTCCCGTGTGCGGACGAGAGGTGGGTGCGCGGGACAGCGAGCACCGGGCACGTCTCGAGGACGGGGGACGCCGTGTTGTCGTCTCCATGGGGTGGCTCCCCCGGCTTCACCCGATGCTGAAGGCCGGCCTGACGTCCGGCACGATCATGTCCGGCGGCGACTTGATCTGCCAGACCATAGAGCACAGGAGCCGGACGTTTCAGGCGGAGGCGCCGCCGTTCGCGGTGCGCGGCGTGGACCCCGCGGAGGAGGTCTCGACCTCGGGCAGGACCTCGGGGGTGGTGTCCGCGGTGCAGGAACGCATGGGGCTGGCGAACTACGACCTCGTGCGCACCGCCAGGTTCTTCGGCGTGGGGCTCACGCTGCACGGACCGTTCTTCAAGTAAGCGCGTTTTCCCATCAGGCCCCCGTCTCTCCTCGAAACGTTTGCGAGCGGATTCCGCCGTCTCGACGCGCGCGTTCGTCGCGAACCCCCCGACCGCACACCGCTGACCGCCGACCTACTTCCATCCGCACCGAACGCACTCCGCGTGTCACGCGAAACGACAGCAAAACTTTGGGAGTGATCGAACACTTGGTCGGCCCCGCGCGGTGTCCCCGCGCCGCCGCCAAGAAAGTCGCGCTCGGGCACGTGTTTTTGTTCCCGTCGTACGCGTTTCTGTTCAACGCGTGGATGGGCGCGCTGGAGGGCAAGGGTCTGGAAGGCGGCGTCCGGAAGTTCATGGACACGTGGGTGGAAGTGTGCGTCGCCGGGAGCGTGTTTTGGCCCGCGGCGAACATGGTCAACTTCATGTACTGCCCGCCGAAGCACCGCGTGCTGTTCCTCAACGGCGGCGGGTTGTTTTGGAACGCGTTCCTCTCGTACCAAAACGCGAAGAGCAACGCGAAGCGCTCGAGGCTGCCGCTGGAGGGGGTCAAGAAACACCTCGCGTGAACCGAAAGCGTTTGCTTCATAGATCTACCTGATGCATATTCTTATTATTACAACACGCACGAGCCGCGCGCAGCGACGCGCGTCGACGCGCGACTTCCGGAAACCGGAACCGCTCCGACGACGCTTCTCTCCGTCCTCCGCCGTTTCGTCCGCCGGCGAGGACCTCACCGCCGCTCGGCGCGGCAATACACGATAGACTACGTAGTACACATTTTCGAGGATCGTCGCCCGCATCGCGCTCACATCGGCGCGACTTTCGTCGACTTTTTCGTGCCCGCGCTCCCGGGGAACAGCGTGTCCGACACCACCTCCCCGACCGGCAGCGCCGCGCGCAAGCCGGCTTCGTCCGTGGACGTGGTCCAGCACAGCACGCTCGTCTCCCCCGGCCTGGACGCGAACGGAATCATGCAGTCGAACGCCACAGCTTCTGGGTCCTTCACCGGCAGATGCATAGTGAGCTGACATTCGGGAACCTTCACGAGGTTTCCCGCGAATGAGCTCCAGTTGGTCACCATCCCCGCGCTCGCGCTGTCTTTCCCGAGGCACCACTTGGCGCACGACGGGAACGGCTTTTCGGTCGTTTTGTAAGGACGCGTCCCGAGCATCTTGCGGATGTTCCCCGGCGCGCCGAACACCTCGTCGTCCAGCACGAGCGCGGTGACGTAGTTCCCGGCGCTGTCGCTCGCGACCCCGTCCACACGCCCGCGGCAGTCCAGGCCCATAAGCCCGATGCGCGACCCGCAGGCGTTGAAGAACGCGCTCGTCACCACGTCGTTGGCGCTGACGAAGGGCACGCCGCGCGCTTCGGCTCCGGCGCGTTTCGCCTCCGCCAGCCGCGCGGCGTCCAGCTTGAACGCCACGCACTTCGCCTTCTTCCCCATCCCGAACAGAGCCGGGAGCGTGCTGCACATGAACATACACCCCGCATCCGTGGAGTCGATCCAGCGCAACGCGTCCCGGCCGCACGCGTCGCGCATGTCTTCCGGGAACGCGGCGCGCCGAGTCGCGTCCAGCGCCGCGGTCTCGGCGCCCGGGCTGAGCATCTTCAGGATCTCGTAGTACGTGCGGCCGTCCCCGACGCTGTGCGAGAGCGAGAACGTCAGAGAGAAGGAGCCGTTCGACGAGCGCGCGAGCCGGAGCATCGCCACGGGCGCGTCGGGTCTGTTCACCAGCGCCGTCCCCGCGGGGACGACGCGCTTCTTCGCGAACAACGCCTTGCACAGCTTCGGGTACGGGACCCCGAGGCTCAGCTCGCCCGACGCGTCCTCCGCGTGGTCCGACGCGAAGACAGCGTCGATGTGTGCTTCGGTCGGCGCGACCGGGTGCCTCAGCACCAGCACGCCTTTCGAAGTCTTGTCTCGCACTAGGCGCCCCGCCAGCCACGGGTTCGCGCGCGCCACCTTGTCGAACTGCGCGCGGAGCGCCTTGGACGCCGAGACGATGTCCCCCTTGAAAAAGGTGATCGTGGCGATGCCCGTCTCGTACAGCAAGCCCCCCGCCTCGTCACGCATCAACTCGATGTCGTGCGTTTCGGAGGATTCCATCGCGGCGTCGACACACGATGTAGGCGGTCGGTACCGATGCAGGCGGGCGAAACAGGGTGGCGGGGTGGTGACTGAGGTGCCGACTCAACACGAGGTTGTTCGTTTTCGACAACGATGTAAAGTTGTGCAAGGATTGGCGCGCGGCTCGCAGCGGGTTTTTTCCGCCACGGGGCGAAACTGGTGGTGCCGACGTTTCGACGATCGCGATCAACGTCGCCAGTCTCGGTATCGCGATGCTGCGCCGCACCGCCTGCGCCTTCGCCGCGCTCGGGGCGCCCACGCGCGCCTCGATCACCGCGCGCCAGCTCGTACCCCTGACGCAGCGCCGAGGGAACGCCACAGACGCCCTGGCGGAGGAGCTGGTATCGGCGTGCGACGAGCTGCTCGCGGCTGGCAAGCGCGTGAACTGGGTGTTCCTCGGCGCTCCCGGCGTCGGAAAGGGCACGTACGCGACGCGCATCTCCAAGCTGATGCAAATACCGCACATCTCCGCCGGTGATCTGGTCCGCGACGAGATCAAGCGAGGCTCTGCGCTCGGGGCGGAGATGGAGGCCATCACCAGCAAAGGACAGCTGTTGCCCGACGCGATGATCCTCGACATCCTCAAGGCGCGCATCGAGCGGGGCGCGGAGGCGGGCGAGCGCGGCTTTCTGCTGGACGGCTTCCCGCGCACAGTCCCGCAGGCGCAGGCGCTTTCGACGTTCGCGACCGTGACGCAGGTCATGAACCTGGGTCTGCGCGAGGAGATCCTCATCGAGAAGTGCTGCGCGCGTCGCATCTGCTCAGAGTGCGGGAAGAACTTCAACGTCGCCGACATCAACTATCCGGGCGACCCGCCGATCGTGATGCCCCCCCTGAACCCCCCCGCCGGCTGCGAGGGCAAGATGGAGCAGAGGAAGGACGACACGGAGGAGGTGGTGAAGGCGCGGCTGGAGGTGTACAAGGCGAACGCCGGCCCGGTGGAGGACTACTACCGCGCCGAGAACATTCTGACGGATTTCGAAATCAAGAGCGGCATCCCGGAGACCATGCCCAGGCTGCTGCGCGTCATCCTCGACATCGTCAAAGGCACCGCCGCCGCCGCGTAGACGCGCGTAGATGCTCGTAGTAGACTATTATCACGTAGACACACGAAACGACTCGCCGCGCATCCCGCATCACGACCCCCCGGAGGAGCCGTACAGCCGCCGCCACGCGAGGAACGCGCCGATCCCGAGCGCCGCGCCCTTCGCCGCGTCCGTCCAGCGCGCGGGCGGCGCGAACGCGTCCCGAAAAAGCGACGCGTTCGCCGTCCCCGAAATTGGCTTTTCCTCGACGGCGTTCGAGCCTCCCGCGCGCTCCGCTTCGGACTCGGCGCCGAACGCCGCGAACGTCGACGCGACGTCGCGCTCGACGCGCAAGTCGCGCAGCAGACGCGACGCGGCGAGGCCCCCGTAGAACACCTTGTGGTCGCGCGGCGCGTTCGCGAGGCTTTTCGCCGCCGCGTCGACCAGCCGCAGCGCCTCGCCGGCGGCGAGCGGGTCGGCGTTGCCGTACAGGTCCTTCTGCGGGTACGCCTCGACCGGGAGCTCGCGCCAGAAGACGTTCACCGCGACGGACGGGCCGTGCGTTGCCTCCGTGTGGTGCGCCCAGAGCGCGGGGATGAACAACACGTCGCCCGGCTGCAGGAAAACCTCCAGCGCCGCGCTTCGCGCGGCGCGGTATGCCGGGAAATCCCGCGGCCAACCGTCTTCGCCGCCGCGTTCGTCGCCGTCGCGTCCCTCGACGCCCCCTCGCCTTTCGCGCATCGGCGCGTCGCCGTCCACCTCCGGCCCGACGACGGGCGACGACGACCCCTCTAGGTACAGACCGGCGCTGACCCGCGGCGGGAACAGCAACACGCGTTTCTCGCCGTGCAGCTGGATGAGGGCGTTGTCCATGGCGTCGTAGTGCGTCCAGAGGCGCGCGCCCCCGCTCGAGCACCGGAGCACGGCGCTGAAGTAGCGCGCGTCCTCGGCCAGGCGCGCGGCTGGGACGGACGCGCCCCACAGCACGCTCCCGGGGATGCGGAGCTCCTCCGCGAGCTCGGGGAACTGCGCCAGCGCGTGCGCGGGCTCTTTCCTCGGGTTCGCACCGATACTCCGCAAGTAGTACCACGACCTGGACGCGTTTTCGTTTTCGTTTTCGTTTTCGTCTGTTTTCGCGTCGGCGGGTCCCCCCGTCCCCGTCCTCGTCCCCGTCCCCTCGTCGCGCAGCCTGTTCAGAAACTCCCCGAAGGCGAGGGTTTCGAACGCGAAATTCTTGCGCACGAAGTCCAGGTGCGGCGACGCCGAGACGTGCACGCTCACCTCCGCGCGCGCCACCCCGGGCTTGGACGCGAGGTGCTCCGGCGACCACGTCCACGGCGCCGGGCCGAGATCCAGCCCGGTCAAGACGCAAGGCTCGCGCGCCGAAGCCGGTCCGTCGGCGAACCCGGCGCGCGTCGGCCGATGCATGCGGCGCACCTTCCCCGCGAACGCGCCGCGCCTGGCGTTTCGAGACAGGCGCGTGGGCGTCGCGCCCGCGAGGCTCGGATCCGGGCTCTCCAGTGAACGCACGCGCGTGCGCACCAAACCGGGCCGCGGCGCGTCGCGGGAAACACCCGTCGCCGCGGAATCGCGCGGCGTCGTCCCCCCAGGGGACGTCGAGGTGGACGCGCCGACGGCGTGCGCCCACGCGCTTGTGATCCGCGCCGGGACGCACCGAACGTCGGCGACGAGGTGCCTGACCCTCGGCGCGTACCACTTGACGCGCTCGACGTGCTCGACGCGCACGGACCACTCGCGGCCGAGCTCGGCGGCGAGGGCGGCGATTTCCTCCTCCAGCCTCCGCGCCCACGCGCCTTCCTCGCCGGAGGCGACGTTTCCGTGCACGTGCAGGACGCCTCCGCTGTTCCGAAGCGCCGCCACCGCGGTCGGCCACGCGCGCTCGCTATCGGGCAGCAGGCCCAGCAGGACGCGGTCGGCGACGCCCGCCGGCGCGACCCGGCGGTTATCGCCCTCGCGCACCTCGCACCGATCGAAATCGAACCCGTTCCTCTCGAGGTTCTGTCGCAGAGCCTCGACGCTGTGCGGGTTCCACTCGCACGCAATCACCTTGGCGACGCCCGCGTGGCGCAGCATCTGCAGCGTGTAGTACCCTATCCCGGCGAACAAATCAACCACAGTCTCGCCCGCCGCCGCCATGGCGCCCATCCTTCGTTTTTCGGTGCCGTTCCCGGAGCTGAACATCACCTTCGTGACGTCCAGCCCGTACCAAACACCCAGCTCCTTGGTCTCCGTCCACCCGCCGACGCGCTCGGGGTCCCAGAGGAGCTCCGCGCGCGACTCGCGCTTGGGCCCTTGAGACACCTCGGCCTGCCTGGCGAGTCGCGTCACGCCGAGCGCGGCGGCGGTTTCGTGGTACAGACGCGCGCGCGTCTCGCGCGGCCACAGCGTTTCCGAGCGGAACGATTCCGAGGGGAGGAGCGCCAGGTCGCCCAGTTTCTCCCACTTGGCGGGGATCTCGTTCGGTCCCGCGCGCGACTCCGCGTCGGGCGCGACGATCAGCGCCGCCGCGCGGACCAGCGCGGCGGGGCTCCGCTTCTCAGGTCGCGGGTCGAGCGGCGGCGCCGACCCGGGCTCGGCGTCCGTCGAGAACACCGACGCGACGCCCTGCAGAATCGCCGAGACCGCCGGGTTGGCTTCGAGCTCGGGTCCCGGAACGGGTCCCGGCTTTTGTGACTGAAGACTCACCATAGACGTCAGTCGCGCCTCCCCGGGGGCCGAGCGCTCGCCGGGCCCCGGCGAGCGCTCGTCCGCCTCGGAGCCCTCAGCG
>MDSV01063072.1_pt1 | contig 32617 bp, 25 predicted proteins | sample 810851 | NCBI WGS metagenome assembly MDSV01 (sample SAMN05326640, study PRJNA326480) | marine metagenome | isolation source: seawater | place: Atlantic Ocean: North East | collected 2012 | reverse complement strand
TCTTAGCCGAGATAGGCCCTGTTCAAGAAGTGCTTGATGCACACGACGGTGTAGTGACCGTGATTGATACCTCTGGCGGCAACATTATGCTTTCACTTGATGGCGGTTGTAATGGATGTTCGTCTACACCTATGACTGCGATGCAAATCTTCTATTCATTGATGAAACTAGATAATGTTAATGACGTCATTTTTGTCAATGGCGAATTACCCGAATATATGCGTGAATTCATTAAGAAAAAGATGGAAAAAGAAGCACTTGAGAGTGAACAAAATACCACTGCAGATGGCGATCATGAACCTCGTGGCGAAATAATCTAAGTTATTCCTCTTCTTTCTTACCAATAGAGTGTGGATTTGCGCCAAATGATACATTTATTCCTCGGATATTCATTCGAGCCGAAAAAGCAATGACCAAACATAGTATTGACAATGGCTTTGGTAGATATTTTGAACCCCACAAAGAACCCCCTGATAGCGCTAGCCCCCACAGTACAATAGCACAAAGCACCAAAGTAATGGCAATAATATTCTGGACTATTAGTTCTGCTTTTTCTGAACGTGAAAAGGTGGCTATGAAAGTGAAAAGAATGGCTGAAATACCACACATTGCTTCTGCAACATGCTCTAATAACACCACATCAACTCCTGCCATGGCGTATGCTAATCATTGATGTTCTTAAGCATCAATATTTCTTCAACTAAACAATAACAAGGTTTGAGAACAACTTCGCTTTGCTAAAGGCATGGCTGGCGGAGACTTCTCACTTCCTAAGCCCCGAATAAGCGGTCCGCCGTTCTTTTCGCGCAATCAAATCGCACAAGCACTTCACCAAGTAGCAGTATTGTTAGAATTACAAGGTGCTAATGTATTTCGCCTGCGATCGTATCAAAATGCTAGCCGAACTTTAGGCAGCATTACCGAAGATTTAGGAGAATTGGTAGCAACTGGTGAATTATTTGACATCAAAGGCATTGGCAAAGGACTTGGCTCCGCTATCTCGCAGGCAGTCGGCGAAGGTCGATGGCCCAGCGATTGGATTGATTTGCATAATAATACTGCACCTGGACTTATCGAAATGTTAGGTATTCCTGGTCTTGGCCCAAAACGTATCAAAATAATGAATGAAGAATTAGGAGTTGATTCAATCGCCACTTTACGCCAAGCGGCCGAAGAAAATTCAATTGCTGGATTGAAAGGCTTTGGTGCCAAATCCCAGCAAAAAATGCTTGATGGAATCGAATTATTGGCACGCTTCCGCGCTAGAAGAAGATTAGACATAGGTTTGATGTATGGTGAGGCTTTTGAACAAAAAATCGCATCCATTGACGGCGTAGTAAAGGCCCAACTTGCAGGTAGTGCCAGACGTAGAAAAGAAACCATCGGAGATTTAGATATCGTTGTTGGAGTTCTTGATGAAGACAAAGAAAAGGTAAGCAAAGCAATTCTTAGCCTTCATGGCATTGCAGATGTAAAGGGTGCTGGTGATTCAAAAATTAGTCTGATTCTTGACACCAGTATTTTTGATGGTGGTTTTTCATTAGGCCATATCGATAAAACCGTCATGGAAGCTATCGGCGGAGACGATTATGAACAACTCGAATCTGGCGGAACCATTGATGCACAGGTTAGATTGGTCACACCAGAAATTTTCCCCTTCACATTAGCATATTTTACCGGGAGTAAAGAACACAATATTGTAATGCGTCAAAGAGCGATTGATCGTGGTTTGCGATTGAGTGAATTTGGCCTAATTCCTGAGGCGGAGGCTGGTGATTTGAAAGGCATGTCCGCAGCACATCTGTCACTTCCCGCCATTGACGAATCTGCAATTTACCGGCACTTAGAACTTGATTGGGTGCCGCCTGAACTGCGTGAAGACACTGGTGAAATTGCTGCTGCAAGTGATGATGCACTACCTAGATTAATCCAGCCAACTGATGTCAGAGGAGTTTTGCACAACCACACGACGTTATCTGATGGTGATGCGACTCTTGCTCAAATGGCAGATGCTGCACGAAATATTGGTTGGAATTGGTTAGGTGTTGCAGATCACTCTCAGTCATTGAAAGTAGCCAACGGAGCAAGCCCCGAGGATTTACTAGCACAAGGGCGACAAATCAAGCAATATAACGCAGCATGGTCTGATGAGGGTGTTGATTTCCGACTATTTCACGGCACAGAATCAGACATCTTAGAAGACGGGAAATTAGACTATACAGATGATGTTTTATCTGAGTTAGACTATGTTGTAGCCTCGGTTCATGCGATGACTAAGTGGAAGAATCGAGATGAAGTCACCAACACAGAGGATTTGATGCGCGCAATTGACCACCCTGCCACTAAGGTCTTAGGCCACCCTACCGGACGTATCCTCCAAGGTCGTGATGGATATGAAATTGACATGTTTGCAATCATCGAGCACATGGCGGAACACAATGAGGCTGGAAGTTTAAAAGCAGTTGAATTAAATGCGAGTCCGTATCGTTTAGACTTAGATTGGCGTTTGTGCAAGTATGCCAAAACCAACAATGTACCAGTTGTCATTAACCCAGACGCTCACTCGGTTCGAGGCCTTGGTGATTTTGCCTATGGCGTGATGGCGGCGAGGAAAGGGTGGTTAGAATCAGCAGATACTCTTAATTCGCTTTCTTTGGATGAAATAACCGCACGCTTATTGTGAACATACATTCATGAAAGACGAGGTTGTGGGTAAATTATGCGAACATTGCGAACGGTCATTATGGGCGCATCCATGGTGTTGCCTGGAATGTTTCTTGCACTACTATTGTGGTATATTGCTGGAAAGCCAAATACCGAACCATTGGAGACGATTATTTGCAATGTAATTCCGCTAATATCAATTGCTTTAGGCCTTGTTTTTGGTTGGATGACAGGCGGAGAATACGAAAACTGAGGAGTAACTATGACTGATGAAATTGACATTGAACACTGGGCCAAAATTATCAACAAATTCACTCAACTTTTCGAAGGACTAGGCACTGTCCTGCACAATGACGAAATCGCCTCGTTCACTTCCAAGGCACCCGATGTTGAAACTGGAATTGCGATTTATTCTGACGGACAATTTTCTGCCTCTATGCCTCTTCACGGCATAGATTCGGTCATCAAAAAAGTAATTTTTAGCCATGAAGCAATAACCTTGAAGGGAGATTCTGTCGACTACACTTATCGAATCCCACCTCAGATACTCAATCGCCGAGGCGAGTGAATGCGACGAGTGGAGAAAGCAAAGCGTATTGCGATTCAACTCGAGCAATTATATCCTGAAACACCTACACCACTAGATCATGAGAATGAGTTCCAACTACTTGTTGCAGTGCTAATGAGTGCTCAGACTACTGATCTGAAAGTAAATGAAGTCACCCCCGCCTTATTTGCAAAAGCACCAAATGCCAAAGAAATGGCATTATTGCCGGTTGAAGTAATTCTAGCTGATATCCGACAAGTCGGTCTTGCTCCAACCAAAGCCAAGAATATCAAAAGACTTTCACAAATGTTGGTTGAGAATCACGACGGAGAAGTTCCCGCCTCCTTTGAAGCATTGGAAGAACTACCTGGGGTGGGGCATAAAACGGCAAGTGTTGTTATGGCACAATCTTTTGGCGTACCTGCATTTCCAGTGGACACACATATTCATCGATTAGCCGCGCGATGGGGACTATCTAATGGCAAGAATGTTGAACAGACTGAGAAAGATTTGAAAGCAATATTTCCAAGAGAATTATGGAATAAACTGCATTTACAGATTATTTTCTTTGGTCGTGAATATTGCCCTGCCAGAAATCATGATTTGACAACGTGCCCAATTTGTTCATGGTCCGCTACAAAAAAGCGCATACGAGAAGAAATGAAGCGTTAATCAAATTATTGAAAGGTTTGAGGCGGCAACATTCGTTATTACTAAAACACCAGTAATTACTGCAGTAACCCTTACTGCTGTGTGGTGAGCATCCCCATCATATGCCTCTTTTAGCAAACCATAACTGATCAAGCCAAGACCTGATGCTTGAAGCATTGCGGCAAATGCACCAAGAGTAGTTCCTAATGATTCATGAGAAAATTGATCTTCAGCAAGTTTAGTTGCATCGTCATAGTCTGCTGGATTGGGAGCTCCCACTAAGTCTGTAACATTAGTAAACATAGCACCAATGACAATTAAAATCAAACCAATCATCAACCATTTACTAAATGAATAAGTGCCATACTTTTCAAGGAATTTTGGTTGCGGTTGGTAGGCTGCCATAGGTTGCATTGGCTGCATTGGTTGAGGCGGTTGTTGGGCTTGCACTGGGGGTCCGGGTGCTGGTTGCATAACCATTGATTTAGAAATCAATCTATAATACTTCACTATTTCAAACCGAGAATATTGAAGATGCTGCATCAAGAATTAAAGCTGTAATCAATGATGCAATTCCTGCAACCCATAACAAAGAAATCATCTGACCTAGAGAACTAGTAAATCCTCCACCTCTAAGTCTAGTTGCAATATATGATACTGCTGCAACTTGAATTAGAATTAGAACAGATACTACAATTTTGAACATCCGAATGTTTTCACCAACTGAACTAGAATCTTCCATCACTGGTAAAGCAACACCTCCTCCAAAATCTGTCAAAGCAGATACATCAGTCTCTGCCAAACCGCTGGCAACTCCAGCAATTGCGTCACCAAGTTGCAAAACAATTGATATTGTCACGTTTAGGCTTGTTACGCTAGCAATCAACAAACCAATAGCCACACCCCACATCGTACTTGCAGAAAGTGATCTTCTTCGCCTTAATGACAGCAAACTGCCAACTGATCTACTTACCATCTCAGCAGTTTCTGCAGGCCTACCTGATGATTGAGAACCCTCAATGTAAATTCTCATATAACGAGAGATAACTGAGGAATTAGTATCTGCGTTAAAATAATCCCATGCCCTGTCAGAGTCAATTCTGGTTGACAAACGCTTTTCAAGCCGATCTATTGATGAGTCTAACATACCAAAATCAATACCACGTAACGCTTTAATGGTCGCTGATGGTTCAGCAGACCTTGCTTGTGCGGTCCCACCTAAAGCCCTAATGAAATCTGGATAGGTTTCGTCTCTTCGCAGCACCATTCCTTCTTCACGTCTAATCATCATTGAGGGGAATAACAGTGGAGTTAATGGAACTGCAAAAATTAGTAGTCCAACTTTATCCCACTGGTCTGTTAATACATCCCAAGCAGATAGAACAACAATACCCATAATAAGAGCAAGAACAAGAGTAAATGCCCCTGAAATCAAAAATGCTCGCCGAAAATTAATTCTAAAAGGAGTATCCATTTCATCTCGAGCAAAGGTTTGATCCTCGGGAATTGTTGCTCTAAAAGCAAATACAGCACCTAGTTGTATAACTGTAAAAACAAGCCCTGCTAATAATACAAATCTAATTCGGCTAAAAATATCTATTGGTTGATCGCTTGCAGTACCCACCTCAAATAATACCAAATGAATTCCTGCAATTACCAAAGCAAACAATCCAGCAGAAACTAATGAAACATATATTTCTTTCAAAGTATCTACCGACTCCAACCTTGTATCATACAAAGTAGTATACTGCTCAGCAACAGTTTCTTGTTCAGCCCTCATGAATTCATCAATTGGTTGTCCAGCTTCTATTGAAAATGCCATACGGTCAAGGAAATCAGCCCATAAAGGACTAGGGCTTTGATGAGCAACAATTCTTGCAGCTTCTGGCAGTGAAGTATGCCATTTGTCAACTAGTGTTTCAATTCGTTTAACTTCAGATGCCAGTTCACCATAATCGCTCATTTGCTTTAAGATATCAAAAATTGATTTAGCCCCTACCTCTCCAAGTGATAAAATACCCATACGTGTGATGAACATATGCATTTCCTTCTCGATAAGCGTTGCAGAACGCTGAACTTCAAGCAATGGGAATGCTGTCGCTGCTAATCCACAAATCAAAGGGAAAACAACAATCATCAAAATCCCAGCAAACCCTTGGAATAATGCCCCCTCTCCAAGTCCACCTGTAAGGAAAATAATTGCTATTGCTGTAATCAATCCAGTAAATGCTGACCCGCCGACATACAACAGTAAGAAACGCGGTATCGGCATCTCAAGCCGCCGAATTGCTACTTGCCAGATTGGCATTCTCTCCATAATCAGACCCCTTAACTGTGATTAATTCCTGTCCAGGTGTCAACCGCTCTATCAAAAGCATCATACCCATTATTATAGTAAATTCCAAGCAGATCAAACACATCATCATAATGAGTTAAATCTCTATCAGCCATCTTGTCCAATGATGCTGCTCTTCGCAACATCTCGTCATAGATGTCACGCTTATTAGCAAAACCAGCCATTGCGGCGATTTTATTCTCTAGCAAATGACTTTGGAACATACCACGGAAGTAGTGTTTATCTTTTACAGGATCCCATTCAAACATACCACGAGTCAAAACACCATCACTGTGTTTATTGTAACCTATAACTTCGTCAATTCCTGTTACACGTCGAGCAATACCGCCTCCAGGAGCTTCAACTACTTCTTGGAAAATTGCAAAGTTCAAGTTATCAAAGAAACGAATTGGAACATTGATAGGGTCACCAGTAAATCTCTGAATCATCTTGACAATTGATGATGCGTGGAAAGTCGCAATAACAGGGTGACCAGTCTGCATCGCTTGGAATGCTGTGGCACCTTCTACACCACGAATCTCACCGATAATGATGTATCTTGGTCTGCTTCTTAAAGCAGCTTTAAGCAAATCGAACATTTCAACGCGAGATTCTTCGTTCTTTGAATCTCTAGTTACTAGACGTTGCCAAATCTTGTGTCTAACTTTAACCTCAGGAGTATCTTCAGCGGAATAAATCTTAACATTATGATCGATAAATGGAAGTATAGCATTTAGCGTAGTAGTCTTACCAGATGCCGTTTCACCAGATACAAGAACTGACATACCATATTCCAAACAAATCCAAATGTATGCAGCAACTTGTGATGATATAGTACCCCATTTGATTAATTGGATAATAGAAATAGTTTCTTCAGCGAATTTACGAATAGTAAATGACGGACCTAACATGGACACGTCATCAGAGAAAATGATATTGATACGAGACCCATCAAGCAACGCACCGTCAATAATTGGCTTGTTATCCGACACCGGGCGACCAATACGTTCAGACATTGCTCTAAGATATCTTGACAACAATGCTCGCTCGCGGAACCTAATATTTGAGGTAACCATGCCAAACACCTTGTGATCCATGTGAATATGCTTTAGACCAACTGAGTGAATATCTTCCAACATTTCATCTGAAAGAAGCGGTTCAAGAGGCCCATTTTTAATTAGGTCTCTGATGATTATGTATTCAAGCCGCTCTCTTTGTTCATGAGTCACAATAACTCTTTTGTCGTCCATGCCAATCATTTCCCACAAACGACCTTGTCTGCGTGGCGTGACCCCAATCTCACTTTCAAGCACAGTATATCTTTCAACCATCTGAGTAAGTATGGTTTCAAACTCGCCGTCTGTAGTGAATGTAGGCGCAGTTGGTGCTTCTTGCAATAATGTCTCAACCAACTCACGACGCATGTTTTCTTCTTCTTCGGTAAGCTGCGGCTCTAATCCAAACCAAAGTATTTCGCCACCATTACCTTCATCATCTTCTGGCGGCTCATAAATGTGAATAAAAATAGGTTCTTTAGCTAAATAAATTAAATTTAATGGACGGTTTTTCTTAGCATCTCGATCTAGTGGGCCATAATACATTGGTCTAGAACCATATCTAGACTCAAAATCCCTAACCCAGTCAGCAACGTGTGGATGTGCAGCCATCACACTGTTGAGATCGCCCTTTGCAAATCTATCCTCATCAGCCATGAAAACACCCCTCAACTTACCGCCGTAATATCGACAATGAAGCCCATACTAGGTTCTACACGCCACCCCACCGAAGTTTGAACTGGACCTGCAGCCCGAAGGAATCTAGTAACTACAATATTTCTTTTTAGATCGCCACCAATTAAATTGGTGGATAAATCCAAAACGACCTCTGCAGATGCCCTCATGCTGTGAAGTAATTTGTGATCCATCTCATCTGGATCCACACATAGCATCACTGAACGACCATCTGAAGTGATCTTACGCAAGTTTTGCATCAAATCAAACCTTTGATGTTCATCTAAGTGTTCAGGCATTAAGGCACTTGCGGCATCAAGAATTACTACATCTGCCTGGTCAACTGCTTCACTTGTCAGTACTTCATTCAATCCAACATCGGATCGTGACTGAGCAACGGTACCAAAACGACTGAAAACCATAAGGCGGCCTTCTCGCAAGGCATCTGTGACACCATAACCAATAGACTCCATTTGTTCAATCCAACCTCTTGTGGTCAATTCTGTAGTGATGACTAATATCTTGACATCATTATGAAGCATACCATGCACAAGCCTTTGGGCAATCAGTGATTTACCAGCACCTACAACACCTTGTACAACATATAGCGAACGATTAGGCAGACGTAGCCCCATAGTATCAGCAAGTGAATCAGTCTCTACATCAAAAGAAAAACCATCTTCAACAGGTTTATGCGGGAAATTTAGTGGGTCTTCAGACTTCATTTAATCTCACCACCGTTGATTCTGTATGTTCTCCTTCATAGCCGCTAACTATTACAGATTGTAGAAATACTGTCAACTTAACATCAGTATTATCAGGTAAAGTCCAAGCACCTGAAATTTCAACTTCTAGTAGGTTTGAACCACCCCATGTGCCGCCTGCAGGCAGTACTGATGTAGCCACATCAACATCAGCAATTGATGCTCCGTTTACTTGAATAAATAACGAGTCTTCATCAAGCACATATTCGCCAGTATTTTGCAAATAAAACGTTATCGTTTCTATCGGATTTGTAGTATCGTAGGCGATATTGGATAAATCTCCTGCAAAATCGAAAGATGTCTTCGAATCTGCCTCAGTTTCTCGTCTATCTTTCTCCATAGCAGAAGTGATATCTCCGTACTGATTAATCAAAACTGCTGAAATTGCTCCAGAAACCAATAGAGCAGTTACCAAAAGAATGAATGATGATGCCCCTCCGTCAGCCATAATTACACCTCATACAAGAGCTCTTGCAACATTAAAACCATGACTAGACATGGCAACTGTATCAAAATCAGCATTACCTAAACTGCGCCATTCAATCCCAACTGTGTCTCCAGGGTAAATCATCGTTGATTCCGCAATTGGAAACAAAGTATCCAAATTTCTTGCATTTTGTCCATCGAGGAACATCCAAACTTCATTTAATGGCACAATAACTGTACCTGTATTAGTGATGTTCAAGTCAACAACTGTATTTCGTGTAGTGACTGAAATCTCACCATTAGAGCCAGTGGGTTGAGGGTCATCAATGACAATAATAGGGTCGGACGAGTAATCTCCGTGACTGGTGATTGTCACGCTTTGTATCGCTCCGCTTGCATTGACTGTGAAGGTTCCTGAAAAACCAGAACCTCCACCCCCTGTCGCACTTAATGTTCCGTCGCTGTAGCCTGTTCCTGCAACATCAATTTGTAATCCAGTAATAGCACCTAATGCAATATCTGCATCATCTATTGTGAACGCTGGCAATGGTTCGTTGGCCGATTCAATGGTTTCTAATGATGAGTCTAATCTAAGATCAATAGCAGTTACAGCTAACGCTAAAACTACCATCATCGAAGTGCCCACAATTAAGCCACCAATGCCGACCGATGCGCCCATTTCATTCTTCTCCTCTAAGTTGCTTTACCTGTCTCCAAGAGGTTACTAATGCAGAAAATGTCAACAATTCTTTGTGTGGCAGATGGTCTTCAAGTGCCTCTTCAGCCGCACCAGGTGTGGCTAATTGAACGATTGCTAGAACTGAATTTCCTTCCTCCTGGGTTAACATTCCCGAATTCATCGCTTTTTGAGCAAAACTTACCGCCGCCATACCAGACATATTATCCAGTAATAGAGCTGCGATAGTTGGTGCTCCAACTTTATTTGCCTCAGTAGTTGGACCGCTAGATGGCGCCACGAGGAATGGGTTAGCTGCCAATGCTTGAGCTTCATACAACTCAACCAAAGGTGCTTCATCCTCTGCCATTAATCGATTAACTCCAGCAGCAGAAATCACTTCACCACTAGCTGTAATGATCGTATCTCCACCTGCCATATCATCATGAGGATCTCCATCGTCTACGATTGGATTACCATCAGAATCAACTTTTTGCCCTTCTGGATTGAACTTTACGCCTTCTTCAAGACGAACCTCAACCAAGCGCAATACGTCTTCAACCATGTCTAGGCGACTGCTGATCAAACGCTCTAGTCCTGATGTATCCACTTGCGCGTTTACCGTTGCCGGTTGCGCAGGTGCTGAATTCATACTATTGGCGACCGTTGGAACACTACCAACACTGTTCAATCTAGCCCTTGTAGGGCCTGGTGAAATCGTCCATGCATCCTCTTCACTAAGTTCTCCTTCCTCAGGAAGGGGGACTTGTTCAATTGCCACGTTTGACAATATCTTCAATCTCTCTTCACTCAGTTCAGCGTCTGCATCTTTGATATTACCAGTATTATTACTAAATGGCCATGCCACTATAATACCTCCTTGCCGTCAAGAAGTAAATTCTTAACAGCAAGCAACATCAGATAACTGGCGAACCTACATCAGCAGAATTCACTGTTATAGTCTCAAAAGTGGTTCCACCGCTCTCAATGTGGATGTATAATTGTGCAACTGGATTATCTTGTGCATCTACAGCAGTAGGAGTACAAAGAGCTGTTTCAATGTTAATTTTGTAAGCTTCTTGTACCTCCATGTCACCAACTAATGCACCGAAATCAGCAGTATCTTGCTCAATAATATCTGCAGCTTCAAGTTGTCCAAACTCATAGCCGGCACCAGTCGCGCAATACATCTGCCAAGAAATTGCATCTGCAGCTATGTTTGAGCTACCTGGAGCTAAACGAACATAGAACGTGTAACTATCTGCAACTTGATCTTCAACAAACCCTTGCATAATAGTGATTTTTCCTGACAACTCATCTGAAGTATCGTCACCTGCTCTTTGAGCATTTTGTTGTAACTTCTCTGCAGTTTGAATGATAACAGCCGATGCAACAGCAGCAACCAATATCAAAGAGATAAACACAATCATTGCACCGATACCTATGGCGCCCCATGTGTCATTTTCTTGATTATCTATTCCAGACTTCATACTACCACCGTTCCTGGGTCTGTAGCAGCTGAATAGGTTAGTACTTCATATGTGAAACCTGCATTTCCTGCTGCAATAGTAAGATAATGGTCAGTATTTTCACCGGGGATTGCACAGTCTGCAGTAAGATCAATTATTACTTCATAGATCTGACCTGGAAGTGCTGGTCCTCCTCCACCATTTGTGGAAACTGCAGTTGAGCCACCTAAGTGCCCTGCATCAGTACCTCCGTTAGATGCACCGTCATCTCCACAATTGACAGACCAAGCAATATCATCAAATGCAATTTGATCTGAACCTGGAGATAATTCCCAAGTCATTCTCAAATCACCTGCATTCGGTGCTCCAGCCATTACAATACTTAATGGCGATACTTTAGACGCCATTTGGTCTTGTGTTTGGTCACCTGTTGTCTGCGCATTTTGCTGCAACTTTTCAGCAGTTTGAATAATTACTGCTGAAGCCACTGCTGCAACTAGAATTAGCGCAATGAAGACAATCATTGCACCAATACCCATAGCAGCGATGGTATCGCTATTTTCGTTCTTTATTTCTTTATTATTTTTCATTTTTTCACCTTTTTTATTTTTTACTCGTCCTCCCGCTTGGCGGGTGGAATTGGATTGGGCCTAGGAATTACCTCCTTTGCCCATATCGATGGTCAGTGGCATTCTTATCATTGCCACTTCATCGGGGGATAGCCGTTCCACGAATGGAACTTTAGCCGTAGTATAGCCTGGCGGCAACCACGGTGTGAGAATAACATCTGATAATGGCTCCATGGAACGATTCTGCGCCCTAATATTGACCATTATTTCACCAGAACGCATTTCATATCCTGTAGAAATTGCTAATTTACGCGAAAGTGGAATTTCATCAGCACCGTATCTTCCTTCTGATTTAATGTCAAATCTAAGTGGCAAATTGCCCCCCGGTGCAATAATTGGTAAGTCGACAAAACTAGGTTGAGATACCCATCCTTCAGGGACGGGCGGGGCTAATCTCATCGGCGGCATCGCTATAGGTCCATCATTGATTATTCTGACTAATAACACACCAGTATCTCCGCCAGCAGGCCATCTGGTGTCAATTCCTAACCAAAAGTGGCGGAAAAAGAATGGATTAAGTGTTGAGGTGTTGCCACCAATTAAGTCATCGACCAAAAACTCAATCTCAGTAGCAGCCTGCCCGACATCGCCTATTTCAGCATTAGAAGTTGCATTTCTCAGCCTTAAGAGAATGTTTTCTGCTTCAATAGTATCAATCTTCTTCTCTTTCATCAATCGGTGAAGCATGGCTATGCTTCTGCGCAAATACAGTACATCCTCTTCAAGAGTGACCAATGCTTGTTCTGCTTTCTTGACACTTTTCTTAGCACGCTTTAATTTATGCAACGAAAGGTATTTCTTGGCCTCCATTATGTCTACTTCAGTTGTTGCTAAAGAATTTGTATCCGGCCTTACCACACTTTGCACCATGGTTTCTAATTCCCTAGATGCCGATAATATTCGTTCATCAACCTCGTCAAGAGTGCTTTGGGCAACTTCATTTGATTCAACTGGTGCTTCTTCTGGAATCTCCTGTTCAACAATAGGTTCTTCAACTTCATAAGAAACTACGGGTTCTTCGAAGGTCACGTCTTCCAGTCCACTCATATACTCTCTAACCTTGTCTTGGAAAGATTCACCATTACCTGATTGAGCTGGATCTTCTTGGCTGTTTTCATCGGCCGGAGTTTCCTCTATGACTTCTTGCTCATTGTCTTCAAATTCAATATCTTGGACAATATCGTCAAGGTTCTCATCCTGAAGGAGTTGGTCAATATCTATACCTAAACCTTCCTCAGTTTCATCATTAGACATCTTCAATCACCTCCTCATCCATTCCAAACTCGCCCTGCGGTAAATCGTCAAAAATCGCATCTAGATTGATGCCATCATTTGCCAACTCATGTAATAATCGTGCCGGGTCCGATAAATCTCTTTCGATTCGGGTCGACTTGACTTCGATGTCGGTTAATCTTCCATATATTGAGCCGTACATGCTATCTGCTCTCTTAACTAAAATCCAAACACCGAGCGACACCACTAACACATAAACCGCGAGTGTTAGAAGATTATCTCGTCCAGAATCAAGCTGAGGCGGTATGCCAAGTATTACACCAAGCAAGCCAAATATAGGCAGTGCAAGTATAACTCTCAATTGGCGCCTATTGTCTGCAAGTGCTTGGAAATGATCGGCATATAGTGTCGACACACCTTTGCGCGCTCTTTGGTAGTCCTCGTGAATCAATCTAAACTCATCGGTACTCATCCAAGTCATTCGCCACAACCACAGTGCTGCAATAATCAATACCAATGGACCCCAGTAAATCACATTGAATAAGTGGAAAGCAAATCCAAGCGCCAATAATCCGGAATAGACACCGAATAGACGGAACTTCTCATTTTGACCATTTAATCTAGACAGAACTAGTGAAAGCAAACCAAAAATGATGAAAGCAACAAATGTTGAGGATTGGCCAGGAGACCATGAATAAACTTCATCTTTGTAGATATACCTGTCATTGCCTTCGACATTCTTCGATAACATCTCTGCGTCAATAATTACTGTGCAAGTGCCATCGATTGATTGCCTCCACCAATCAATTTTATCAGAAGTGATATTCCACGAAACTACTCTTTCGTCATTTGGACCTAATTGAACAATAGGGTCTACTACATCATTAACTGTGGAGCCTGAACATTGCAAGTCTACTAAGAAAAATAATGCTAAAGCGGTCCCATCATTACGGATACGAGCGCTTATTTCTGCATCGGTTCCTTCTTGCATATTGCCTTGACTAATCCAAACCTCGTCTACTTTAGGGTCAGCAAATACGTCTAATTGGAAGGTAAATGTTGCTTCATCATAGACAGTGTATCCCGCATTCTCAGTTGGGTGGAAAAGACGGAATGTCAAATCCCAACCATCCTCAGTAATTATGTTTGGACGATTGGGGGCATCGACAATTATTGTCAATGGGTCATCGGTAGTCCATGCCTCGCGGGATGGTAATTGAATTCTGGATTCATTTCCTGCAGAAGTAGCACCACAATCTTCTGGACTCAATGGCAATGGTATTGAGGTGGTTGAATCTAGTTGTAAGGTAAATGTCCACGGATATAGTGATTCATCAAGGCCGTTGTCACTGAAATCAAACAACCTAGTCACTTCACACAACTCTAGCTCATAAGCAACAGCATTAGAAGCACCTCTTGGAATATGTGAATAAGTAATGTATGCAGTAATTGGCCCGTCCGACTCGTCTGGCTTTAACTCAAAATCACTTGATTCGAAAAACCTTGACATTGCCAAAGTCGAATTAAGATATCCTTCTCCATCTATTCCTTCCTGCTGCGGCACGAGTTTGATAGAAAGTAATGCTGTTAAATCCAAATCTGGACTTAGTTCAACTCCGCTAACGGTAAATTGGAATGATACGTTTTCTCCAATTGGCATACTGAGTGATTTTGGAGCGTCCGCTTGCACAACCCATTCGGGACTTGGAGCAATGCCACCTGGTTTGTTAATTTGATAATCAAGATCAACAGTTACATCTCTGTTGCCAACATTTACTATTGTAGCAGTAAAGGTCCTATCCCATTGGCGGTGATATTGCATTTCTTCTTGCCAGTCCGAGATATCTAAGATGAACATTGGTGAAATTAACATCCTAGTTGTTGATTTGCCAGCTACTAAGTTGGTGGCAGGATCGATGAGTTCAATTGTCAAATTATGAATTGAGCCATCATCAAGAGAAATTCCTGCACCCAATTCAGGAACTGTAACGGTAACGCTTCCATCGGTTGTTTGATCGTTAGGCAAAGTAATTGTTTGTGTCGCTGGAACAACTATCCATCCGCCATCAACTTCAACACTGACGTTGAAGGTTTCCACAAGATTACCTAAATTTGTCACTGTGAAATTTACTACTTGCTCTTGGCCGGGTAAAACTCCTATTTCGAAAGGCGAGTCAACTGATAAATCTCTCTTCTCACTAACATTAGCAACAATTGCAGCGCTAAGGTTTACACCTGTATCAGTTGAAACCCACAATGTGGCCATGTAGAATTCATCGGAATCCGCATCATCTGTAGCAGAAAGCCTAACCTTTACTGAATCAGTAAATCCTGGGGCTACCAAAATTTCGTTTGGACTCTCCAAGGTGAAGTCAACATTAGTTGATTGAGAATCATCTAACCAAAGTGAATAGGTTGTAGGAGTATTACCCGTATTGGTGACATAAACCCTAGTCAGAGGTGTTTCTGACAACGTGGTGTTTAATTCAACTGTTTGATTGGTTGGAGAAAGTGATGCATTAACATATGGGCCAACTCTGATTGAAACAGGAATAATATCAATTAGAAGGCCCGTAGTACTATCTTCCACTTTAATATTGACATCTTGAATTGAATAAGCTTCAGCAAGTGGGTCTGTCGTAACTTTCAATTGGAAATGCTCCATGTGTGAATTACCTGCTATTGGCCAATCATAGACATTGGCTGGCAAGTCAAGAATAGTATCGGCTGTTGATGAGGTTGTATTTACCGAGGTAACCCAGCCATCTGGCAGATCATCTAACACTGATAATCGATATGAAGTCAAATCATTACCGGTATTAGATAACAATAAATCAATTGGAGTTTGCTCACCCAGAGGCACATCGAATGGCCCATTACCGATTATCTCTGCTCCTTGGACTGAAGGAACATTAATGGAAAGGTTACGTGAAACTGAAACTATCTGAACAAATGGGATAGGAGCAGAACCGTTTAGAGTTGGAGTTGCGACAACAGGCACTGAGATTGTTCCTGCCAATGGATATCCATCATCTGGACCTTGTATTCCAAGAGCTGCAGACTCAACATCGCCAAAATCTAAGGCGCTGAACACATTTGGAGAAACTTCAGATGACCATCTGCCTGTTTCTGAAAAGCCACCACTGTTGAGTGGAGTGAAGGTCAAATTACCTACAACTATTTCTGCATCTACTGAATTTGCAGCAGGCGGACTATTCATATTATGTCGGACTTCCACTTGCATTGCTCTTTGAATATCAACTCCTTGGCCGTTTTTAGCTGCTATCAAATCATTCTCAGTCAACTGTATCGTCTCTTCATTTAGACCTGGGTCAACCACAATTATTGGATTGACTTCCAGCGGACTGGAGCCTGTAACAGGAATACCTCCAGCAATTGGAATTGCCTGCACCCACACATTCAGCACATCTCCTGCTCGATTGTGATCAGCGATGTCGATTGGCAGTTTAATCGGAGGAACGGTAATGTTTACTGCGAAAACTGCATTGTCTGTTTCATTGATTACTCCTGTTGAATATGCTGAAAGAACAACGTTCCAAGTTGTTGAAGCGATGGAAAAGCCAGCAGATAGAGTAAACGAGCCGGGGACGTTCCCGATATTGGTAATTGTTGCATTGAATGAAATACTTTGGCCCGGAGTAACTCTGGTTGTAATACTTGGCATAGTCAGTGATGCTTGATATAATTCGCCAGACATCACCCTTGCTGATGACACTAAACTATAACTTGGAACATTTGGGTCGTCAACCGAAGTAGCGGTCAGTTCCACAATGTCAATCTCGGACCTAGATGCACTTGCAGGAACGGCAACCGTTACTTGAATCGATTCAGACAAACCTGGAGAAAATGAATTAGTAGTACCAGATAATGGAGATGAAACCCAACCCAGCGAACTAGTGACTACGTAGTTGAAGCTATCGGATTGAGAACCTAAATTAGTAAGTATGAACGTTAGGGTTGTAGAAAGCCCAGGCTCAGTAGTTCTATCGGCTGGCACCGACAATGAAGCGATATATTCTGAAAATCCTATAGTGGATGAGTTAACAAGTACTGTATCTGTCCATGCGCCTGTACCATTAAATATCACTGAAGCCGTTAATTGCCACAATCCTGACATCAATCCAGCATTGAATGTAGTTGAAAGATTAGTTGCTACTGGAGCAATCAATAATGACCCTGGTTGGATTATTTGCTCACCGGAATAAAATGCCATCGAATTAGAAGGGTCGGCAACTTCGGTGAAAATTAGTTCGAAATTAGCGGTAATGTCTCTAACTCCCTCATTGATTACAGTGGTATCGAATGTTTGCATAATATTGGCAATTCTTGCTTCTGATTGACCTAATGCAGGCTCAGGTATTGAATTATCGAGTACGGTTCCAACAAGATAAACTGGACTTCTAACATCAAAATTTATCCTTCTCTCGTCATTCCCGGGATTTACGTCATTAGTGGCAAATACTTCAGCAAATATCGATTGCCCGTTTCCTGGAGTCGCAGTCCACTGTATCAAAACTGGACTTGAAGAAGTCCCAGGGTCGATAGGGCCGATCTCTAGAGAAGACACCAATGCTTTACCGGATGAAGATGAACCTTGATGATACAATGAAACGGTCACTGTACCTGCTGCAGAGCCTGTGTTTGATACAATAACTCTAACTGTGTGCGTTGCATTCTCAACATAAATGTCCGCTCCCGATTGTACCGAGCCTGCTCCGTCAAGAGTAAATGATGTGACGCTGAAATCTGGCGAAGACCTAGCTTGCGTATTATCGCTGGCGGAAGCCAATGGTGTCGCCATTGGGGCGACAAGCATGATCAGAAGCAATGCTGCAATTGCTGATTTAGTGCGATTAAGCAGAGACACCACCTCGGTCATTTGGTTGTTCAAAACTATCGATGTTCACCTTCTTGCCTTGCTTTTTCCATTGAGCCAATAATTGTTCTAATAAACGCTCATGATCTCTATCGCTGATGCCCAATCTTCGCCTTTCTTCCCACAACAACAATTGCTCGGTTTTCGTCAACAAAGCATCTCTAAGGTATAATTCAAGGGTTCTTCGATAGGCATCTCGATCTGAAATAGCGTAGACGATAGTATCGTCGTCCACGAATTGATCAGCTCTGTGTTGAATTATATTACCCATAGTCAATGCTTCATCATATGAGATGTTGCGCTTATCTAATTCGGTTTGTATTGAACTCGCTGCTTCTTGCAGTTCATACTTATTTGAGGCGCGCTGTATTTTCTTGAGGTGTTTACGGGCTCGGCGCGACAAACGTAACCCTACCATGACGGCGCGTTGGAATAGGCAGTTATTCAAAGAATCGGTCACGACGGGGGCGTGCAAGCGTTTTGAATAAGAATAGATGCATAGTGAATAAAAGGCACACTTAGTGCTATTTTGTGGCATAAAAGGCTGTAAATCAGGGCTAAATTGAACAAAATCTTAGAATTAAGGTTTAATGCAATAATTCATGAGTGTAAACATCGACCATGTGTTATGAGCGAAATACTAAATTTAGAAGTAGGACAGATGTCACCACGATTCTCTTGTCAAGATTCAAATGGCGACATGCATGACCTAGAACAGTATATGAAACAGGATAAAAACGTCATCCTGTATTTTTATCCTAAAGATTCCACACCCGGTTGTACAACTCAAGCATGTGATTTCAGAGATTCTATGGCCCGACTAAATAACGATGATTACATCGTTTTGGGAGTCTCCAAGGATTCGGCAAAATCACATGAGAAGTTTATCACCAAAAAAGAACTAAATTTCCCGCTATTAATGGATGAAGATTTAACCCTGCATCAAGCATTTGGCACATGGCGAGAAAAGAGCATGTACGGCAAAAAATACATGGGAACCTCTCGTTCAACATTTGTCATTGCTAGTGATGGCAACTTAAAGTGGGTAGGGTATGGCGTCAAATCCAAGGGACATGTTGACAAATTAATTGATGAATTAGACATTGCTTAAGGTGACACAATGACAGGCAGTTCAGTGAGAAACCAGAGTCTGGAATTACCAAACGGTAGCATCGCTTGGCAGCCATGTAAAATTGGCGATTCATTGACAGTGGGAAAATCTTGCTCAATAGGATCACTTGCTCACATCGGGAGAAATGTGATTATGGGTGATAATTGTCGAATCCAAGGGGGAGCATACATCGCAGATGAGTGTAAGCTGGGCAAGCAAGTATTTGTTGGCCCAAATGCAACTCTGCTTAACGATAGATTCCCCCCCTCTGGCGACAAGAAACTTTGGCAACCCATCAATGTTGGAGATGGTGCAGTTATTGGCGGAGGAGCTACCGTCATAGCAGGATGCAATGTTGGAGAGAATGCTGTTCTTGCAGCAGGTGCGGTCCTCACCAAACACCTACCTGATGGAGAGGTTTGGGCTGGAAATCCGGCTACATTCCTAATGACTAGAAGTGAATATGAAGCCAAGCGATGATATGGCGATACTTATTGGAGGGATATTGTGAACAAAAAAGACATCGTAGCAGACTTCCTCGAAAAATGCATAAATTATGCGGAAAAGTCGATAATGCGGAAACAAAATAGAGGAGATAATGAACTGATTCCAGCTTGGCAAACCTACATTGAATTTACGCAACATTCTCTCGACGAGGTTAGAAGCGGCAAACTTGACGAGTGGTTCGAACATGACAGTGACAAAAATTTAGCTGACGCTAAACGTCTCGACATTATGGAATTAGATCACAAAACTCGTTCAGCATGGTTGGCTGGAATAATCTCGCCAAGACCATTGGTTCTTGCTTCAACCATTGACAAGGATGGGATAAAAAATCTAGCACCTCTAACATCGGTAATGGGCGTCTCCAATACACCCCCATTATTCATCGCCTCCTTTAGCAAGAATAAACAAAAACAGTATAGGGGGACTCTGTTGAATATGAGGGAAACAAAAAAAGCAATCCTCCATGTTATGCCAAGCACACTTGAGGCAGTAGAATGGATTGATATGGCTGGAAGCCCAATCCCACCTGATGAAAGTGAATGGGATTTGATCGACATATCAGCACATCAAGATGATGATTTATTGATTCAACATGCCACTGCTGCAATCGAGGTTGAACTTGTCGAAGAGAAAGAACTGCCTGGCGCACAAGCTAGATTAGCAGTAATGCAGGTCAAGCATATTTGGACTTCATCTGATGAAATTCCAGAACAGGGTTTAGATGTTTTAACTCAGCACGGAATGGATAATTTGACTCCTGCACCTGCTTCATGGTCTAAAAAAGTTGACAAGCACTATGGCACTAAGAATTGAGGTCATCCCACATCTTTCGTAACCCCTGATTAAGAGTAACTGTTGCTTGCCACCTCAACATCTGCTTAGAACTAGAGATGTCTGGCAAGCGGCGAAGTGAATCGCCGTTATAGCCTTGAGTATGAGATACCCCCTCGCCATGGTCGGTGAGAGAAATTATCTTTGATGCTAAATCAAGAATTGAAATTTCTTCTCTTGAACCAATATTAAATGTCGAACCTGTAGAAACTTCGATTTCACCTGCAGCAATAAAACCAGTTACAACATCATCAATCCAAGTGAAACTACGAGTTTGACTGCCATCACCATGCACTTGTATAGGTTGTTGGCTCAATACTTTTTGAAAGAACATGGCAATTACTTGGCCATATTCATCACCGCATAACCTAGGGCCATAAGCATTGAATGGTCTAACAATCCTAACATCAAGGCCTTCACGTGCAGCATGTTGACAGGCGATTTCTCCAAGATATTTACTGGCGCCGTAAGAATGTCGTTGATGCGCTGCGGGATCGGTAAATACCATTGGGTTACCATCCGATAGAGGTTGCGCTTTTGATTCTCCAAATGCTTCAGGGGATGATGCAAAAATGTATCTGGCATCATGAGCCATAGCCAATTCTAATGTTCTTAATGTCCCATTAATGTTTACGTCAATTACCGAATGCGCCGCTTCATGGAACCATTTTGTTCCATTTACTGCTGCCAAATGATAAACCAAATCAAGCCCGCCAATTGATTCAACACAATCATCCAAGTCGATCACATCACGTACATCCCCAACTATCATGCGGAAATTTGGCGCCGAAATTATTGATGCAAGGTTTTGTTCGCTACCACGGAACAGTGAATCAAGCGCAATTACTTGGTGACCTTGTTCAACTAACTTTTCACACAGTGATGAACCAATAAATCCAGCACCACCGGTTACTAGAATGCGCTGAATGGTCATGTTATCACTCGGCTCGTTGGATAATTGTGATCGTTACTTCATCACCAGATTTTTTCATTTCCACTAAATCACCTGAGTTAATCATCATGCATGGGTCAGATTCAAAACCATGTGCGTAAGGCACATTTAGTAAAGAACAAGCAGGAATGGTCAGTGAACAAACATCTCGGTTGATAATTGCCTTGGGGCCTTTGCCGGTATAGATTAAACCCATCAGAACATATGGTGCAACGGTTGAACCTGAACCTTTTGGATAAATCAAGATAGTATCTTCTATTGCTTCTCCGTCTAAGGGATGGCCGGTTTCCTCGATAACTCCTGTATCTCGATTAACATAACCAAGATAGGTGATTGCAACATCAGTGGATAAGGCTCTACCGGTAATTGTGAAATCTCCCTGTGAAGACAAACCATTTCCATGCGCCAAATAATCACCGTTTTGTTTAACTTTAGAGGTTTGATGTTGAGGTTGTGCTTTAGATGATAGTTTTGGATGCTCACCACTAGATAAGGACGGGTCAATTGCGTGGGCAACACAACCGGCAATAGACATGACACTAGTGGGAATTCGATTTAGCCCTGAGGTCAAATAATGCTCGGCTTTGAGTGAATTTGTCAACAAATGATTGTAATGAGTTCTATTGTAAGGAGTGACTTCTGGACAAGTGTCTTGCAAAATCACCACTCCTGCTTCCTCAAGCAAATCTACACTACCATCTTGTAAGGCTAACTGATAATTTTCACCACTAGTGAACAGCCACAACCTATTGTTTGGAATCTTGCGACCCATTTCAGAATATGAACGTACTTCCGAGGTAGTTCGACGTATCTCCTCCAAACTTGCCTGTGGACAGCCGATTACTATCAAATCAACCTGGCCTTTGGGTGCCAAATCTAAGTATCGTTGTGATAATTCTTGGTGATTGAATTCTAACACTCCTTGCCAACCACCTGCTGGCGGTTGCCATTCGCCTTGTTGATTTCTGTCCAAAGGCGGGTCAACACTATGCCCTTCAGCCCAAAGTAATGGGCAACCATAATTGGCTGCTGCTGCAGTAAGAGCCTTTTTTGCGGCAAAGGAAATCTCTTTTGGCAGACCTCTAATAAATGGCATTGGCCCCCACGATAAGTCCCAATCTGGTCTCACCTGTTTGCCAATCCAATCTCCAAGTATGGACCAATCTGCTAATTCAGTCATCTCACAAGTCACATTAACCAAAATATTAGGCATTCTATTTTCAACCAAATGCAGACCCCATTTTGGCGCATAACCGGTCAGTGCTGTTGCTAATGCAGACAAACCTGATTCCCGATTGGTTATCAGTGAAGTCCAAGAATTGGAAAAACAAACTGCGTTTGATTCAGCCCAAGAGGCTATTCCTGACTCTTGTTCAATGCCACGGTCATACGGTGTGCAAGAAAGGGTTGCTTCTATGCCAAGACGCTCATACGCATGAATTATTTCGAATTGCTGTTCAAGAAAACCAGGCCAATCAATATCCATTTCTTTCATTTTCTCTTTATCACAACCAGCACTATTGAGCGTTGTAGTTATTGCAACAGTTCCGCTGTCATCATTAGAAAGATCTGACAAAAAGCGCCGCAGACCATGTCCACCAGTAATTACCGAAACACCTGAAACGTGAGCGTTATCAACCTCGATAAAACCCTCTGCATTGGCAATTTCAGCTAAATCAACAACCAGCCTTGCAGCCTTTTGTCTAGTCTCACCCTCTTTACCCGCAAGTTGTGATGCAAGTCGAATGGGCAAGTCCATGTAACTGGGGAGTACGACCTAATTGATGAACTAAACCCTTTGAAACAAGACTACACCTGCTATCTGTTAATTTCAGCAAGAAATATTTGTTAAAATTTAGCCAATCAACAGAAAACCGAAACCTTTGATAACATTAATTGACAGGAGAATGCTCATGTCAAGCAATTCTCGACATGAAGGATTAAGGCCTATTGCAGGAGAACCTGCCAATGAACAGTCAAGCAAAAACATACCACCATTAAATGCCCATAGGCAAAACCAACAAACTACAGCACAGAGCACTGTTAAGAAGAAAAAAAAGCTATTACAAGCCATTCAAATAATCAGTATCATTACTGCATTAATACTTTCAGCCTATTGCTTTACGGTTATTGATTCATTAGAAGAATCCAATGGCAAATCAGGCACTGATGGCATGGAAGTTCTAGTACGTACAGAGGGTAGAGAATCTGATGGGATTTGCTCTGATGGTGGTGCTGATATTTTCATTGGCAATGATAACAATAGAAACGGTATATTGGAAGAGAATGAAGTAACATCTACAACTAGACTGTGTCATGGCCAAGAAGGCCTTTCTGGACCCCAAGGCGCAACCGGCCCAAATGGCACCCCTGGTATCGAAAGCCTGGTTAATACTAGTATCGTAGAAAGCGGTAATGAAACTTGCCTATATGGTGGATTAATGGTTACAAGTGGTCTAGATTCAAATGCTAATGGCACCTTAGAAGAAAATGAGATAATCGCCATGGAATATGTTTGTAATGGCCTGATTGGCAATAATGGAATCGATGGCAGTGATGGAGTAAGAGGTCATTCTGCACTTGTTGAAAAAGTCGACCCCCCACTATACCTGTGCCCATCAGGATTAGTGATTAATTTCGCCATTGACAATGGTGCAGGCAACGGTTTTGCAGATGATGGATTGATTCATGATAATGAGATAATAGACTCATTAAAAATCTGTTCTCAACCACTAAACCATGGACCAATCTCTGACTTATTTACTGGTGTTTCAGATAGTTTTAGTAGCCAATGTGATGAGTTTGTGTGGTCAAATCAACAAAAATTACTGGCTGCCTCTGGCAGTGATAGTCTTTCAGGTTGTGAATTATGGCTTAGTTCAGGAACCTTGGCAACAACTCAAAAATTACTTGATATCAATAGCGGTTCTGGAGATTCAAGCCCTGGACTATATCTTGGATTAAACCTCTTGGAGAGAGAAGGTGGAGAATTATTGCTATTTGATGCAGATAGTGGCGCTAATGGCCGGGAGTTATGGGTTAGTGATTTTACTAGTACTGGAACGGTGCAACTGACCGGATATAGTGGAGACGGAGTCACTGCTGACTCTAAAGCGGAATTATGGATGGGCGGTTTGGTTTTTACCGATTCAAATGGAAAGTTCATGTGGACCAATGGCACAATAATTACTGAATTATTTGATAGCCCATTCATTGATCAAACAAATCAGGCGATACTTGATTCACTTGCTGAAGAGATTTCTTCACATAGCCAAACTTCGATGAGCAGCGATAATGACGGATTATGGTTTTCGGCCGTAAGACTGGGAATGGGTTATGAAATGCATCACTTAAGCAATTCAGGGACTTTGACTTCTTGGGATTTGAATAATTTCGAAGACAGTACGCCAGATGCAATTTTACCGATGAATGATATTGCTGTTGTAGTTGCTGATGACGGAATAAATGGACGACAATTGGTTGAACTTAATTTATCTGGCCAGCATAACTGGCTTACTTCCATGACATTACAGAGTAATGGCAATCCGACTACCAATGTCGCTCAAGGCCTTGGTTTGAATTTACTTGGTGACAAGATTATTTTTGATGCTCAAACCAGTGCTGTCGACCCAACCGTATGGTCTTACAACTTAACAACTGAAATCGCTAATGAATTGTCTCAACAAGTAATAGCACCTGGCTCACGAACAAACCCAGTCATTTCCAATAACAGGCTTTGGTTTGATTGTACAACTGCCACCACAGCTAGTGAATTATGTGTTAGTGACGGAACTTCGAGTGGTACGAAAATGATTTACGAATTCCAACCAGGAATGACATCATCTGAAATTAGGAACATCGTAACATTTCAAAACCAAATAATTTTACTGGTCAATGGGGAAATTGATGGATTTGACACTGGCCATTGCCTATGGAGTCTTGACGCCTCTACTCTTGAAGCATCACTGCTTCACGACCCATGGAGTGGGTTAGGAAATAATTCCAATGCGGGCTCTTACGGTGAATTAGCAATTACCTCTGATTTTGTTATTTTTATCGCAGATGATGGACAATCCGGTCACGAATTGCAACTATATTCGCCATTAATGTTAAACGATGAATGGTTGATTTGGAATTAATTCTGCCTACCAGAACAATAAAGACATGATTTAGCGATCACGTATTCGCTATTTTCTTGTTCTTCAACAAGTAATGGTTCGCGGCAAGCATAACATTGTACTACTTCTGTTTCTTCTAGGTTCGGATTGACTGCAACTCGTCTGTCGAATACGAAACAATCACCATTCCAATATGCTCCGCCTACTTCTTCAAAGTAGCCCAATATACCTCCTTTAAGTTGTTTGACATTACTAAATCCAGCCTCCATCATCACAACGCTGGCTTTCTCACAACGGATTCCACCGGTACAAAACATCACTACAGGTTTGTCTTTCAATTCATCCGGCATTTCAGATATCGCTCTTGGAAAATCTCTAAAACTTCGAATATCAAGTTCCATGGCATCTTCAAAAGTGCCTATTCTGCACTCATATTCATTTCTGGTATCTAAAATCAAAACCTCTTCTCCATCGTCTAACATTTGTTTAAAATCAGAGGGAGCAATTTCTTCGCCAGTGAATTGTGCTGGTTTGATATGATTGAGTCCTAAGGAAATAATCTCTTTCTTTAATCGTACATTCATTCGACGAAACGGTTGGTAATCTGAGTATGAAATCTTCAATGGAATATCTCTAAATCGCTCATCTTCTTCAATAAAAGCAATGTAAGAGTCGACTGATTGTTGACTGCCTGCTAAGAAAAAGTTAATCCCCTCATGAGCCAGTAAAATTGTCCCTTTCATCGCTAATTGACTGCAGATGTTGCGGAATGGTTGTTGTAAATCATTACGGTCAGGAAGATCAACAAAACGATACCCTGCAATGTTGACTACCTCATCAGCCATATGCGAGGCTGATAGAATTGATTTTTATTACCATCGAATCTAATCTCGCCAGTCGTGCCTAGATGCTAACGGTCTGCGCCACCCTTGTCCAAACGCCTTGCCAGTCACTCTAGGTGCGGGAGACATTTGCCAGCGTTTATGCTCATTGCGCTCTAATCTCGACAATACTTCAAGCACTATATCTCTGCTAAAACCAAGTTCTGCTATATCATCTGCATCCATTGTTTGTTCGATATGTAATCGCAAAATCTCATCTAGTGTTTGATATGGTGGTAATGAATCTTCATCTAATTGATTTGGTGCTAATTCTGCTGATGGTGGCTTATTCATAGTAGATTCATTAACTGGTTCTTCAGCATCTTTTGCTTTAGCTCTGCGATTAAATACTTCTGCAACAGCATAAACTTGCATTTTATACAAATCCCCAAGTGGCGTATATCCACCAGCCATATCACCATATAGTGTACAATATCCTTGAGCGAGTTCTGATTTGTTACCGGTTGCAATTGCCATACGATTTTCTGCGTTAGCATGAGCCATGACTATGATGCCACGGAGTCTTGATTGTATATTTTCACTTGCCACTGGATTGCCATTTTGCAAAATTGTTGAGATTTGTTGTTCTAATTCACCATGCAAGCCATCTATCGATTCAACTTTGAAATCAATTCCAAGCGCTTGGGCAGTATGTTTAGCATCATCTAAAGAGTGTCGGGATGAAAATCTACTTGGCATCGCAATTCCAAGAACATTTTCTGCACCAACAGCAGCCGCAGCAACACATGCTGCTACTGCTGAATCAATACCACCTGACAAACCTAGTACTATCGATTTGATACCTGATTTCCGACAATAATCTGCTAATCCAGTAATCACTGCATCAGTGATGTCCTCAATTAAATCATCAATTTCTTCATGACCATCCATGTCACTGGATAGGAACTTTAACTTGTCATTTCCAATCAAAAGTGCATCTTCCTCAGTTAATGCAACCCAACGACAATTTTTTGCTTCGTCTAAGTCTACTATCAAAACACCTTCTTGCCATGATGGCGCAACCACAACCTCGCCATTGGGCCATGCAACTAAAGAACATCCATCAAACAACAAATCATCATTGCCTCCAACCTGATTTGCAAGTAAAAATGGGTGTTGAAGTATTTGTGCAGCTTTGCGACAAACCTCTATTCGTGAACTCACCTTATCTGAATGATACGGAGATGCTGAAAGATTAACAGTTGCATCTAAATTGACACCTTGACGGCCCCATTCTGCTAAACTCTCAATCGGATCTTGAGAATATTCAGATGGAGTCATTCCCGAAGCCTGCCAAGCATCTTCACAAATTGTTACTCCGAGATCCATATTGCCAATACTACGACATAATCCTGAACGATTTGATGCTTGAAAATATCTTGCTTCATCAAATACATCATATGAGGGTAATAGCTGTTTTTTCGCAACTATTCGATTAGTATTATTGCCATTTGGCTGACCATCCATGATTCCTGAGCGAACAACTCCATTGGCAGGAAGGTTTCTTGCATCTTTTGAAGGCACAGGAGATCCTACTAGCATAGGGAGGGGGACATCAAGAGATTTTGCCTTTGAAAATGACAGATTAATGAAGTCAGGTTGTAATAATAAGTCTCTAGGAGGATATCCACATATTGCTAACTCCGTACTAACTGCCATATCAGCGCCGTAAGATTTTGCTAATTCAGCAAGCCGTAATAATCGAGTTGAGTTGCCTTCGAGATCGCCTACTGTAGCATCAATCTGAAGTAGTCCAATACAACGAGGCAAATTATCACCACAATCATTCAAACTTAATGATGTCACCTTGTTCGTTCTTGTACCACCATTGATTAGTATCTTTGTCATGATACCACCAAAATCCATCAGCACCCATTACCCAATCATTGTTTTCTTCTTCTTTTTCAACAATTCCCAAAGCTGCAGATGCTGCGCCAAGTGATGCTGTAGGTTGTATCTCAGCTAGATTATTGGCAGTGGGTAAAACATTTTCTTCTTCATACTCATCATCATCATCATAATCATCATCATAATCTATCTCAGAGGAATATTCATCCCAATCATGTGTAGTTCTAGAACCTCTACCCCTAGTAGCCTTTCTAGCCCACAACAAACCAGTAACTATTATTGAAATGAAGATTAATAATACTGCAGAGCCAATTAAGGGGTTAACATCACCAAATAGATTCTCAACAAAACCTTGTTCTCTAGCCGGGCGAACATCAACTGTCGGACCTTTCGCAGTTTGTTCATTATCTAATTTAACTTCAATCCATTGTATTCCTTCAGATTCAGGGGACCAATCTAAACTAATCAATCCGATACCTAATGCTGGGATTTCTATACTTGGACGTTGAAGCACTTCTTTTGTCCCGTTGAGTCTAACCACATACACAGTAGCATCAACAGTTCCTTCCAATGAACCAATATTGTTTACCAGTACTTGAACTGAGGTTGATTGGCCAACTTCGAGTAATAATCTAGTATAGGACACCGCAGATGGATCTACGGTAAATTCTGGCTGCAACCATTCTAAGTTCCATTGGGCGACCTCCCCTCCAGCAGGTGCACCATTCAAACCTAATACCGGATTATCTGCTAAATCTCTACCATTTATTTTGATGAATAAAATTAACTGATTCTCAATCATTGAATCAGTAATATCTGATAAATCAACATCTGCATAAACTTCTATTTTGGTTCCAGCAACATCATCTCCTTCAAGTAGCATCGGTTCTAATCCGCTTCTCAACCTGTCTCCTGTTTCGGCATCTTCAACCCACCATTCTAATCGAAGAGATTCAATGTCAAGACCACCTTCCTCATTGATTGCAATCCTGACTTCGTAGATATCTGTGTCAATAATATTATTTGGACGAGGACTAATTATCTCAACAGGAACTGGTCCTGTTCCATCAATCAGTATCCACCTATTGTCAGATTCATCAGTCACATCCCCACCTTGTCCAGATACGCAATCGACACCCCAAGTCAAGGCCTTTTTACCAGAATCACTTGAGGCGGTGACTTCGGCGGTCCATGCGCCGTTTTTCGCAATCACAGGATAGGTTTGTCCATCAAAAGAAACTGTAATTGGACAATCAAAATCAGGGATTGTATCTGTCTCTTTAAAGAACACTTCACCGGAGACTTCGAAGGAACTGCTTGGTGCGATCCTAGCACCATCTGAAACTTCAGTCCCCTGATTGATAAATAATTGAATCGTTTCATCTGGGATATACATATCGCCAGATGAACGCCATCTTAGGGCAGGGAATCCCTGTTCATCAGCATTACCTGCTCTATCCATTACAATTAATTTAGGTTCACGTTCAGTATCACCAAGGTCGGGAATAGTCCATAACAGATGAAATTCAACATTTAATGTTAAGTCTTCATCATATGGCTTAACTGAGCCACTTGGACCTAACATTTCACAATCGTCAATGACTAAGTGGGGGCTGGAAGTAGAGCAATCACCAGTTAAAAAATCATAGGAAATTGGAAGTTTTGCTTCATCACTATTTTGATTAGAGGCTAATTGAACTTCTACAATTGAAAGATCTGAAACACCATTTGGCTCACTCAACTTAACATCAAATTGATAATTTATCATAGGGTGTAACCAAGTTTGCCTTCCACCTTCCCAAGAGAAAGCAGCGGTGGGTATTGACGGAGGACCATCTACTTTCAATTGATACATAAACAAATGATCACCTGTTTCGCCAGTTCCATTTTGTTTTAACGGCTGTCCTGCTGCATCATTACCTGTCAAATATACTGCAACTTTATCACCATACAAGCCAGATGCATCATCAATTACCATCGTATACTGTCCTGCAAACATAGTTAAGTCAGCAGGAGGTATTACTGTCGATGAACTTGAGTCATATTCACTTGGACTAGGCAAACCATCTCCATCATAATCATTTACCCATTCTCGCCAAACCATGGCTTCAACATTTGAAGGCAATAATGGTTGGTCGGAAATTAGAATTTCGAACGTCTGAGTTGAAGAAGGAATCCGGTGGTCATAAGTAAATACGTTCATATCTGTCACTGACGGTGATACCGAATCTGAGTAAAACTCTAAACTACGATTGGCATTTTCAGTCACCCCACCTCCATTCAAAGGTTCAACTTCAAATCTCAGGTTCAATTTAGCATTTACAAATGGCACATTGTACGAGAAATTCCACATGTCTTCATCAAGTTCAGTTGTATTAGCAATTACAGTTGTACCACTGTACATTGTAACTAAACCCTCTCCATCGACAAACGCATCGAAACCTGTCAAATCTTCAAAACCTATTTTAACAGATATATCAAGTTGTTCTCCTGCGATTAAATAGTAGGTATCACTAGGTAATTGGCCAACATTATTTGAGAAAACTATGTCCACGATTTCAAGATCATTTTCCAACGCCTTGGATGTAAAGTCTAAATCTCCCCATTCATGAGTTGCAGGCATTGAAATAACATTATTGGTCAAAACTAATCTAGAAGATGCTTTAATGAAATAATCATCATCCCAACTTTGTTTTATTCGGAAAGTAACTGAAATATTTGCTTCATTTCCATTTAAAGTGAAATTAAGTCCATGACTTGGATGTAATTCAATCAAATCAGAATCTCCTTGACCAATTGGAGCATTGTTGCCAGTCGGAATTAACCAAGTTGCAGCATGATTGAAGCCTTCCACATCTAACCGAACTAGTCCAATGTTTGCGTTTTGTATATTAAATTTCGAGTTCATCGTCAACCATCTTTGACTTGTAGTTAACACTGAGACATCATCTTTCATGTAAGTTTCAATTAGCGTAACATCATTATTTGATGTGAATGAATCAATAGTAACTTGCATTTTCCCAGCAGTATCCGAGCCAATAGGTATAGAAATTACGTGATTTCCATTGCTAACAGGATAATTTTTCCTTGCGTCATTAAGCTCTAAAATCAATCTGGATTCTTCTTCAAAAATTAGCCTTGATGAAACCTTATTTGGCGCAGAATATCCCGCCGCAGAAATATCTCCTGTTCCAAAAATCTCAAAATCAACAACGACATTACTGTTGTTTAAGTTAAATGATGCAGGGAAATTAGATGCAAAAAATATCAAATTATCAATTTGTGACTCGTTAAAGACGATAAATGCTGAAGATTGACCTGTAAAAGAATAGGATTCAATTAAATTATTACCAATCTTGATGTTAAGTGTATTTAGTGACCCTGTCGATACAAGACCAATGGTAAATGCTTGCAAGTCATTTTTCGGCATTAGAGCAGATATGGTTTGTGTACCAGATAACCCCATGCTAATTGCTTGATATGTACCACCAACTTCGAAAGTATCTTGCCAACCCCATTGTCCTGTGGAGTTTGTACCATCACCCCACTCTATGAGTCCATCCATGTTGAAGTCAAAATACGGATTTGTTGGACTAATTCCTCCATGTTCAGTCCACGACATATCGGATACAGACCAGAAGGTAGATACAGCTGAGTTAGATGAAAATTTTAGTTTATAGCGATATATAATCTCGCTGCTCACAAAATTGAGAGATGTTACTGGAGATATTTGCGTCCATGTACTATCATCATTGACCATTATTTCTAAAATGGTATTATAGCCATCATAATCGAAAGATATTTCTTTCACAGGAGCGTTTGAATACATCCATTCTGACATCACATCACAAGTGTTGCCAAAGCGATAACCTGTCTTGTCGATATCTGATACAGTTACTATTGCATCGTTTTTACCACCGGGGATAACAAAACTCTCTCCAATAGAAAAATATTCACCAGAATCTGCTGAAATGGAAGTGATGTTACCGCCTGTATCATTTATTGAAATAACTGAAATTTGCGCTTGCTGATCACCGCCGTCAATAGTCACTACATCGTTGACTGAGTATCCCTCGCCACCAAAAACAACCTCTGCATTTGTAACATTTCCACCGATTTGTGTTATCCCTGAAACTCTAATTCTTGCATTAACATCTCCACCTGGAATGTTAAAAACATCTCCTACATTATAGCTTAAACCGCCATCAACAATCGTTAGCGCAGTTACGTTGCCGCCAACAGAATATACCGAATTGATTCTTAATTGTGCATCGGTAACACCACCGTTTACTGTTACAATATCACCCACTTGATAATTAGAGCCTGAATTCTCTAATGTGTATGATTG
>MDSV01057495.1_pt1 | contig 32627 bp, 28 predicted proteins | sample 810851 | NCBI WGS metagenome assembly MDSV01 (sample SAMN05326640, study PRJNA326480) | marine metagenome | isolation source: seawater | place: Atlantic Ocean: North East | collected 2012 | reverse complement strand
TGGAGCTTCCTCTGCTGCTGGAGCTTCCTCTGCTGCTGGAGCTTCCTCTGCTGCTGGAGCTTCCTCTGCTGCTGGAGCTTCTTCTTTTGATGATTCTATTAAATCTGATTTTTCAATATTAGAAAGTAAATATGCTAATATATTTGGATTATGCTCTAAATCCTTTAATATTTTATCATTATCTATTCCTTTAGATTCAAATTGAACCAGAACATAATTACCATATTTTTGTTTTTCAATAGGATAGGCTAGTTTCTTTTTACCCCAATCGCTATTTGATTCTATCTTGCCTTTATTTTTTTCAATTAATCCGTCAACTGAATTAACAATATCTTGCAAGTGTCCACCTTCTAACGCTGGATGAACAATATATAAAATTTCATAATATTTCATTTACTCTCCTTTATACTGGTACTGCTATTGATGTAGCAATAACAAGTGCTACAACAGAAATTAATTTAATTAAAATATTTAATGATGGACCCGAAGTATCCTTGAATGGATCCCCAACAGTATCCCCAACAACTGCTGCTTTATGTGCGTCTGTTCCTTTTCCACCTTGTTCTTCTATCATTTTTTTAGCATTATCCCATGCGCCACCAGAATTTGATTGAAAAATTGCCATTAATACGCCTGTAACTGTAACACCTGCTATTAAACCACCAAGCATTTCTGCCCCTCCACCAAATCCAATAGCAACTGGTACCACAATAGCCAATAATCCAGGAACAACCATTTCTCTAATTGATGCTTTTGTTGAAATATCAACACACTTATCATATTCTGCTTTTCCATCTGCAGCATTAAATATTGCCTTATCTTCATCTGAAGCATTAGTCATATCAGCATTATTTTTTTTCATTACTTCTAATGCTGCCTTTAGTTCTGGGATATCTGCAAATTGTCTTCTCACTTCTTTAATCATATCCATAGCAGCTCGGCCTACAGCGTTCATTGAAAGAGCAGAGAAAACAAATGGAAGCATTCCACCAAGAAGAAGACCCCCCATAACAAGTGGATCAGAAATATCGATACTGTCTATATTTGCAGATTTCATATATGCAGCAAATAACGCGAGAGCTGTTAGTGCAGCTGATGCGATTGCAAAACCTTTTCCAATTGCTGCAGTTGTATTCCCAACAGCATCCAACTTATCAGTTCTTTCTCTAACTTCAGATGGCAACTCTGCCATTTCAGCAATTCCACCAGCATTGTCTGATATTGGTCCATATGCATCAACAGCTAATTGAATACCTGTATTAGCAAGCATTCCTACAGCTGCAATTGCAATACCATATAAGCCTGCAAAATGATGAGAAACTATCATAGCTATTGTAATTAGAATAATAGGGATTGCAGTTGACATCATTCCTACACCTAAACCTGATATGATATTAGTAGCCGAACCTGTCTCTGACTGTTTGACAATTTCAGATACGGGCTTAGTTCCCGTTCCAGTATAATACTCTGTAATCTTACCTACACCTAAACCAGCAATAAGACCTGCAATTGTCGCCCAAAAAACCCCTAACGAAGTAAAAGTATCATCCCCCACACTCCATTTACATGGTAAAAGACATGTAATAATAAAGTATGAAGCTAGAACCATTAAACCTGCAGATAAAAATTCTCCGAGATTTAATGCTTTATGAGGACTACCACCTTCTTTTACTTTAACAAAGAAAGTCCCAAATATTGACATTACAATTCCTGTAGCTGCTAAATATAAAGGAAGTAATACTGCCTGTGTACCCATACTAACCATTACTTCTTTACCGTCTACGTGTTGCATAGCCTCTAAGCCTATAAAAGTTGCACCTAGTACCATAGTTGCAATTATGGATCCAACATATGATTCAAAAAGGTCAGCCCCCATACCTGCTACATCACCTACATTATCACCAACGTTATCTGCAATTGTTGCAGGGTTAAGAGGATGATCTTCTGGAATCCCAGCCTCAACTTTTCCAACTAAGTCTGCTCCCACATCTGCAGCCTTAGTGTAAATACCTCCACCAACTCTTGCAAAAAGTGCAATTGATGATGCTCCCAGTGAAAAGCCAGCAAGAATTGATAAAACTCTATCCATGCCATTACCATCTATATTAAACTGACTATTGTAAAATAAAAATAAGGAAGACAATCCAAGAACTCCCAATCCAACTACACCAAGACCCATAACAGAGCCCCCAGAAAAAGCAACCTCTAGTCCTTTACCCAATGATTCTTGAGCTGCATTTGTTGTTCTTACATTAGCTTTTGTCGCTACCATCATTCCAATAAAACCCGCCAATCCTGAACATATTGCCCCAACAACAAAGGACAACGATACCATCCAATGACTAGCAGGATTTTCTATTTTATCTTCTGCTACCATAGGTGTATAACTACCTAACTCATTTTCACATGCTATTTTATCTTGATCATTATTACCTGTTGCATTCCAATTTTCTACAACCTTAGATTCCATGCCATCTTTTGCTAAAGTCATACAAGTTGCTGGTTCTGCAGCAATTATATCAGTCCTTATTTCGCTGGAACCTTTAAAAGCTAAAAGTATAGCAACTGCAACAACAAAAATTGCTAAAACTTTATACTCTGCTTTTAAAAATGCCATTGCACCTTTTGATATATTAGAAGCAATAGTTTGCATTTTTTCATTTCCTGGGTCTTGTTTTGAAACCCATGCGTTTTTATAAAAAACAAATAAAAGTGCCAACACTCCAAATAATGGTAAATAATTTTGTAAATCCATTCTTATTCTTCTCCCTTAATTTTTTCTATTAAACCTATTCATTGTTTCATTAATTGAATTATTCATTAAATAATCCATTCCCTCGTTCGCATTATCAATTACTTGAATAATTTGATTATTATATTTAATTGGAAATGGCTTTAAAACATACGACTCAGATGGACGCATATTTTCATTCGTTGCTATCCCAACTCTTAACTTTATAAAATCTTCTGTTTGAAGATTATATATAATTGAATCTAATCCTCTGTGACCTCCACTGCTTCCACCTGATCTGAATCGAATTGTACCTAAAGGTAAATCAATATCATCGTAAACAATTACTACATCTTTTATATTAATAGAAAAAAACTGCATAATATCTTTAACTGCCGGTCCACTATTATTCATAAAAGTTGTTGTTTTAGTTAAAACAGCATCCTCAGTCTCAGAAAAAACAAAGTCACCTTTTCCAAGCTTCAATTGCAAATTATTCTTTTTCAAATAGCTATCAATTATCCAGTAACCAAAATTATGTTTTGTGGTATTATACTGATCTCCTGGATTACCAAGACCAATAAAACATTTCATTACTGATCACCGCTTGTATCTGAACTACCCTCATTTGATGACTCTGCAGATTCATTAGATGCTTGATCTGCTTCTCCATCTTCACCTTCTTCTAATTCTTCATCAGGGTCAGCCACTACTTCCTTCATTGGTACTGTAACAGAAACAATCAGCATATCTGGACTAGAAATCATCTCTAAAGCATCATCCATCTTAATTGATTCGGCTAAAATAGTATCACCAATCGACAAATCTTCAATATTAACATCCATAATATTTGGAATATCACCAGGTAAACATTTTAACTCTAATTCTTGAGATACTTGATTTAAAACACCACCCTCTTCTTTAACTCCTATAGGAGTACCAACTAAATTAATTGGTACCTTAACAACTACAGGCTTGTCCATATTAACACCATATAGATCAATATGAGTCATTTGCTCAGTAACTGGATGATATTGCACTGATTTAAAAAGTACTGTTCTATTTTTACCACCCACATTTATTGAAAAGATGTTAGAATCTGACTTTATAGCATTATTAATTACAGATTGTTCTATAAAAAAAGTCAAACTCTCTTTAGAGTCATAAGAATAATAAATTCCAGGTATTTTCCCAGATTTTCTTAATTCTTTTAAATCTTTTTTGTTTGCTTTAGTTCTTTTTTCAACTTCTAATTTGTATTCTTTTGACATAATATTTCTCCAAAAATTATAATTTAAACATTGAGCTTAAAGATGTACCATCAACAATGTGTTTGATAGCTTGTGCAAAAACATCTGATACTGATATTTTTTCCAGCTTATCAAATATTTTACTTTCATCAAGAGAAATTGTATCTGTGACAATAACTTTTGATAATTTTGAATTTGACAACCTCTCAACTGCTGGCCCAGATAAAACAGGGTGTGTTGCCATAGCAAAAATTGACTTAGCACCTTGTGCGATTGCAGTATCTGCTGCATTACAAATAGTTCCTGCAGTATCTATCATATCATCTATTATAATTGCGTGTTTATTTTCTAAATTTCCAATTAAGTTAGCAACTTCTGCTTCATTGTGTTTTTTTCTTCTTTTATCAATTAATGCAAACCCTAATCCTGCTTTTTTTGCATATGATTGACTCATGGCGGCACTCCCAACATCAGGAGCAAGAACAACGCCAGTTTGTTCGTTCAAATTCATTTTTTTAATTTCATCTAATAATGTTATTCTTGAATATAAATGATCAAAAGGAATATTAATGAATCCCTGAATTTGAGGCGAGTGTAAGTCCATCGTAATAATTCTATCTACGCCTGCTGCTATGATCATATCTAAAACCAACTTTGATGAAATTGGTACTCTCGGACTATCTTTCCTATCTTGTCTTGCATATCCAAAGTAGGGTATTACAGCTATTACTTTTCTAGCAGAAGCTCTTTTAGCGGCATCTAACATCAGCAGTAATTCTAATATATTATTTGAAGGAGGATTTGTAGATTGAATAATAAAAACATCTTCATTACGAATATTCTCTTTAAATGCAACATAGATTTCTCCGTCGCTGAAGTCTTTAATTTCAACTTCACCCAATGGAATACCTAAAGAATCTGTGATTCTTTTAGATAATGCTAAATTTGATCTGCCACTAAATACTTTCATTTTTTTTTGCTGGGAGACAGGGAGTCGAACCCCGATTCCATGGACCAAAACCATGTGTCCTGCCATTAGACGATCTCCCAAGATGTCTTAATTTTTATATATCGGATTAGCTACTACAGATTGATGTCCTAAATCTTGCATAGATTTTTTTGCATTATCAGCAAGATTTTGATTCTCATAAACACCAAAAATAGTCGAGCCACTTCCCGACAAACTAGAGAAAATTGCATTATTTTTTTTAAGTAATTCTTTAATTTCTCTAATTTCTGGATATATCGGTATTACAATATCCTCAAAATTATTTCCAAAAGCATCCCATTTTATTGGTTTGCTAAGGGCCATTAAGTTATAGTGTAATTTTTTTACTGGCAACTGTTTTTTTATTTCGGAATATGCCCACTTCGTTGAAATATTAATTTTAGGAAAAACTAATACAAAATAATATCCTCTAAATATATTTTTAATAACACTTAACTCTTCACCCATACTTTCAGCATATTGCAAGCCACCATTAATAAAAAAAGGGACATCCATTCCTATGCTTTGACACAAAATATTTTTTTGAGATTGAGTAATTTGGAGATTAAAAAAACGATCTAAATAATTTAAGATTGTTGCTGCATTACTAGAACCACCTCCTAAACCGGATCCTATTTTTATTTTTTTATTTATTTTTAATGAGATTTTATTATCAATATTATATTTATTTTTAATTAATTCTATAATTTTATAGCAGGTATTATCTTTTTCATCACAATCAATCCCAATGCCAATGGACTTTATTTCAGTTAAGCCTTTCTGTTTATAAATATTTATTTCTATTTCATCATAAAAATCGATTTCTTGCATTAAGCTTTCTATCTCATGATATCCATTTGATTTTTTGGATACTATGTTTAATCCGATATTGATTTTTGCATTTGATTTTAATGTTTTTTGAATGAGCATTTTAGCTACATAGTATTTTTAAATCTTATAATACACTCTTTTATTCCAATGATTGAAATATATGATGACAAGTCTGGTCCATGATTTTGACCGGTTAGTATAAACCTAATAGGTTGCCACAAATCCTTACCAGATATATTAGAATCTGTTTGAATTTTTTTCATAATTTCATTAAATATAGTTTTATCGATCGTTTTAATTTCTGCAAAATATTTTATTGCAGAATTAATAATATTATTCAATTGAGTATTATTTGGAAATTGCTTTGAAAGCATATCACTATTAACATTAGGCGAATCAAAAAATAGGGATAACTCATTTTTGGCTTCTGATAAATTTTCTAATTTATCCTTAATTAAATCAATCATTTCTATGGTAACAGTCCAGTTTTTTGGTATTTGAGGGTCAATTTTATCGATAATTTCTTGACTAGTTAGTTTTTGAATGTATTTTTGATTTAACCAATTTAATTTTGCTACATCAAATACTGCTCCAGAGCTCTGAACTCTATCCAAAGAAAATGTTTTTTCTAATTCATCAATCAAATAAAATTCATTATCATTAGACTCATGCCAACCTAATAGTGCAATAAAATTGATCAATGCTTCTTTTAAATAGCCTTTTTCTTTATAATCTTCAACTGCTACATCGCCTTGTCTTTTAGAAAGTTTAGACCTATCTTTATTTAATAAAAGTGGCAGATGAGCAAATTTCGGTATTTCCCAGTTAAAACAATTATAAAGGTGAATATGCTTAGGTAGACTAGGAAGCCACTCCTCTCCTCTTATGACGTGACTTATATTCATTAAATAATCATCAACTACGTTTGCAAAATGATATGTAGGATACTGATCAGATTTAATGATAATTGGGTCATCTATTAAGTTATAATCAAATTTTAGTCTACCCTTAACTTCATCGTTGATAACCACTTCTTTATTTTTAGGCATTTTTAGTCGAATAACATAATTTTCACTTTTCATTCTTTCTTTTGCCTCGCTAACTGAAATCATCTGAAATTTTTTATCAAACTCTGCAGAATTTTTTTTGGCTATTTCTGAATTATTAATTTCTTCAACTCTATCTTTTGAGTAAAAACAAGCATATGCAGACTTTGAATCAATTAGGTTAAACATATATTTATGGTAAATTGACAGCCTTTCAGATTGTATATACGGACCAAATTCTCCTCCCTGATCTGGCCCTTCATCAAATTCAATGCCTGACCATTGCAAGGTTTTTAATATATCTTCAATTGAATCTTTTACTAATCGCTTTTGATCTGTATCTTCAATTCTTAAAATTAACTTTCCACTATTTTTTTTTGCGTATAAATAGTTAAATAAAGCTGTTCTTAACCCACCTACATGGAGGTACCCTGTAGGACTTGGAGCAAATCTCAGTCTTATATTTCTACTTTTCATATAATTATTTTTTAATTACTAGTGAAGTTGTTATTACTGAAACACCTCTTCGCTCACCAATAAAACCCAACCCATCATTTGTTGTTGCTTTAACTGATATTTTATTTAACTCAATTTTTAATATTTTAGATATATTTTGAATCATTTTATCAACATATTTTCCTATGTGAGGATATTCTAAAATTACAGTAGAGTCAATATTTGAAATTTTGTAGCCTTCATTCTTTACTATTTCATCAACTTTGCGCAACAGTTTAGAGCTATCTATATTCTTAAATTCTGAACTATTTGAAGGAAAATAATGACCTATATCTTTTTTTGACAAAGATCCTAATAATGAATCCATAATTGAATGAATTAATACATCTCCATCAGAATGTCCTTTAATTCCTATATTAGAAGGAATAGAAATGCCTCCTAGAATTAAAGACTCGCCTTTAACTAAAGGGTGTGTATCAAAACCATTTCCAACTCTTATATCCATAGAATTATATTATAAACATTGCATCACCATAAGAATAAAAATTATATTTTTTCTTTATGGCTTCTTCATATGCTCTCATTATAAAATCCTTATTGGCAAATGCAGCAACTAATAGCATTAAAGTTGATTGAGGTTGATGGAAATTAGTTATCAATCTATCACACATCTTAAAATCATAAGGTGGATAAATAAATTTATCCGTCCAACCAGACTTAGAGGTTATTTGAAATCCTGAAACTATTACAGTTTCTAAAGTTCTAACTGTTGATGTTCCAACTGCAGTAATTCGTCGACGTTTTTCTTTTGCCTCATTGATAATTGTAGCAGTATCAGGCGGAACATTAAAATACTCAGAATCCATATTGTGCCTAGTTACATCTTCAACTAAAATTGGTTTGAAAGTACCCAGCCCAATATGTAAAGTTATTGGAGCGTCGATAACTCCTTTTTTGCCTAGCTTTTTTAAAACTTCATCTGAAAAATGCATCCCTGCTGTTGGCGCAGCTACAGATCCTTGCTCTTCAGCATATACTGTTTGATAGTTTTTCTTATCTGCATTTGTGGGATCTCTATCAATATAAGGTGGTAATGGGCATGCACCATTTTTATCTATAAATGGAAATAAACTGTCTCCTTCAAAATCAAACCTTAAAACCCTACCTCCAGATATAGTATTATCAATAACATCACAAACGATATTATCATTAAAAATAAGCTTGTTGCCAATTCTTACTTTTCTTGCGGGCTTTACCATGGCCTCCCATAGTGTTGGCTGTAATTCTCTTAACAAAAAAACTTCCACTTTTGCATCTGACTTATCCTTTTTGGCAAAAAGTCTAGCAGAAAAAACTTTAGTATGGTTTTTAACTAGAACATCTCCCTTTTTAAAGAAATCGCATATATCTTTAAACTTCATATGATGAATACTTTCATCTTTTCTATCTAGAACCATTAACTTACAATTGTCTCTATTTTTAGATGGCTTCTGTGCAATTCTTGCATCAGGAATTTCCATTTTAAATTCTGCTAGTCTTGGCGGTTTTTCTACTGAACCAAAATACATATAGTTGCTCCTTTATTTGAAAATATTATTGTTAACATCATCTGGTTGTTTTTTATTTAAATAGTTGTATGATTTATCAAGTGCAATTCTTCCTCTTGAAGTTCTTTGTAAATACCCTTCTTTAATTAAATATGGCTCATAAACTTCCTCAACTGTTACGGCATCTTCAGATATAGCAACGCTTAATGATTCTAATCCAACTGGGCCGCCAGCAAATTTATCTATTATTGTATTTAAAATTCTTCTATCCATATCATCTAAACCATTACTATCAATTCCCATTCTAGTAAGACACATATCAGCTATTTCAAAATCAATTATTCCTTTCGCTTCAACTTCAGCAAAATCTCTTGCTCTTTTTAAAATTCTATTAGCAATTCTTGGTGTTCCTCTTGATCTTCTAGAAATTTCTTTAGAGCCTTCTTTATTAATTTTAATTCCTAAGATATCTGCAGATCTATTAATTATTTTAATTAAATCCTCTTGATTATAATAGTCTAATCTTAATATAACTCCAAACCTATCTCTTAATGGCGAGGTAAGCTTACCTAATTGTGTTGTTGCTCCAACTAATGTAAATGAATTCAAGCTCAAAACTATGTTACGTGCATTTGGGCCTTTATCAAGCATAATATCAATTTGAAAATCTTCCATAGCTGAGTACAAATACTCTTCTATAATAGTCCTAAGTCTATGTACCTCGTCAATGAAAAAAACATCTTTCGATTCAAGATTAGTTAGTATGCCTGCTAAGTCTCCTGCTTTTTCTAAAATTGGACCGGATGAAATTTTAAAATTGACTTTCATTTCTTTTGAAATAATTTTTGCTAATGTTGTTTTTCCTAAACCAGGTGGCCCAAATAAAAGTACATGATCTAAAGCTTCTCCTCTGTTTGAAGCTGCTTTAATATACACCTTCAAATTTTCCAATAGTTCTTTTTGACCAATAAAATCTGAAAATGAGTCCGGCCTTAAAGTTTTTTCCTGATTCTTGTCCTCATCTGTTTTTTGAGGATTAGTATTATTATTTGATCTATTAGTTGATTTTATCATATAATTTGTGATAGGGCTTAATATAAGTAATTCTTTAGATATTTTCCAGTGACAGAATTTCTTTTTTTTGAAATTTGCGCTGGAGTTCCACATGCTACAATTTCTCCGCCTTTATCTCCACCTTCTGGTCCTATATCTATAATCCAATCAGAAGACTTTATTACGTCCATATTATGTTCTATAACAACTACCGTATTACCTTTATCAGCTAAGTTGTTTAATACTTCTAAAAGAAGTCTAATGTCTTCAAAATGGAGTCCCGTTGTGGGTTCATCTAAAATGTATAAAGATCTACCTGTTATAACTCTAGATAGCTCAGATGATAATTTAATACGTTGCGCTTCACCACCAGATAACGTTGTAGATGATTGGCCTAATTTTATATAGCCTAATCCAACATCAAGTAAGGTTTTTAATTTTCTAATAATTAATGGGTGATTTTCAAAAAAGATAGATGCTTCGTCAATTGTCATATCTAGTACTTCAAAAATATTTTTCTGTTTATATAATACACTAAGCGTTTCGGAATTAAACCTCCTTCCATTACATTCATCACATTTTATATAAACATCAGGCAATAGATACATTTCAATTTTAATTAATCCTGCTCCTCTACATTTTTCACAACGACCGCCTTTAACATTGAAGGAAAATCGGCCTGGTTTATAGCCTCTAATTTTTGATTCTTCTAAACTACTATATAATTCTCTGATATAGGTAAATAGACCTGTATACGTTGCGGGATTAGATCTAGGAGTTCTTCCAATGGGAGATTGGTCTATAAGAATAACCTTATCTATATATTTAAATCCATCTATGTTTTTATAAGGAAGAGCTTTTTGATTCGATTGGGAATTTAATTTTTGAAATAGAGCAGGATATAAAGTTTGTTTGATTAATGTAGATTTTCCTGATCCAGACACTCCAGTTATACATATAAATTTTGAAAGTGGAAATTTACAATTTAAATTTTTTAAATTATTTCCAGAGGCTTCCTCAACAACTATTTCTTTTCCACTTCCTAATCTTTTTTGGGCAGAGTATATGATTTTTTTTGTTTTTGATAAATACTGACCTGTGATTGAATTCTTGATTTTTTTAATTTTAGATATTGGACCTTCAGCTATGACTTTGCCGCCATTAATACCCGCTTTAGGACCTATATCTATAATCCAATCTGCGCTATTCATTGTTTCTTCATCGTGCTCTACAACAATTACAGTATTTCCAATGTCTCGCAAATTTTTAAGAGTCTCTATTAATTTTGCATTATCACGTTGATGAAGGCCAATAGATGGTTCATCTAAAATATATAAAACTCCCGTTAATTGTGATCCAATTTGAGTTGCGAGCCTAATACGTTGCGCTTCACCACCAGATAGTGTTCTAGAGCTTCTGGCTAAGCTTAAATATCCCACTCCAACATCATTTAAAAATTTCAATCTTGAATTAATTTCTTTTAAAATAGGCTTAGCAATTTGCGAATCATCACTATTTAATTGAATTTCTTTAAAAAAAGAAGCTAAATCTTCTATGGAATAATTAATTAATTTATCAATATTATTATTTATGACTTTTACTGAAAGACTTGATTTATTAAGTCTTTTTCCTTTACATCTTGGGCAAGGTATTTTTGACATGTATTGTTCTATCCAATCTCTAATATATTGAGATTTAGTATTAAGATGCCTTCTCTTTAAATTTGGTATAATTCCTTCAAAATTATCTATAGAGTAATATGATTTTTTAGACTTACTGTTACTACCATTGATTAAAATATCTATTATTTCTTGAGGCATTTTTTTCCAAGGTGTTGTATAAGAAAAATCATATTTTAATGATAATGCCTTAATAACTGGCGCAATGCCCTTACTTCCAGTTATTTGATCACCAATCGGTGCGATTGCACCATCAATCAAGCTTTTGTTTGCATCTGGCACTATCTTATCAATATCAAGTTCTGTTTGAGTTCCTAAGCCATCACATTTATTACATGCACCGTGAGGAGAATTAAATGAAAAATTTGTGGGCTCTAATCTATCATACGAAATATCACAAACCTTACATGCATAATTTTGACTATATAAAGTATCATGATTGCCATCATTGATAATAATCTGCCCGTTCCCAATTTTTGTTGCAATTTCAAGCGAATTAACCAATCTGTCATCCCCAGAAAAATTGGGGTCAGATTTAGTATTATCCAGATTTAAGTAGTCAATTATTACCTCAATTGTATGTTTACTATTTTTTTCTATTGATGGAATTTTATTAATTCTAAAGTTTTTTCCATCTATTCTGACTTTCATAAATCCTTGTTTAGATATATTTAATAAAAGATCAGCAAATTCTCCCTTTTTACCCTTTATTATAGGGGCCAAAATAGTGATTGGTATATTATTATTATTTTTATGAATTGATTTAATAATTTGATATAATGTTTGTTTTTCGACTTTATTATTACATTTGTAACAATATTGCTTACCAACTCTAGAAAATAATAATCTTAAATAATCATAAACTTCTGTAATAGTTCCTACTGTTGATCTTGGATTTTTACTGGTTGTTTTTTGCTCTATTGATATTGCAGGAGATAAGCCTTCAATCATATCAACATCTGGCTTATCCATTAATCCTAAAAATTGTCGAACATATGAAGATAAAGACTCAACATATCTTCTTTGGCCTTCTGCATAAATTGTATCAAAAGCTAGTGAAGACTTTCCTGATCCAGACAGCCCAGTTATTATAGTAAGCGTATTTCTAGGAATAGATACGTCAATATCTTTTAGATTATGCTGTCTTGCTCCTTTGATATTAATATTATTTTTTGATGGTTTGGGCATAATTAAATAAGTAAATAGATTTTAAAACTAGAAGATATTTTCAATCATTCAAATAATTATATATATATTAGTTTAATTAAATAAAGTAAATTTATATAAATGCAAACAAGTCATAAACATAGATTTTTCACTAATTATTTTTTAATAATTTCAGCTATTGTATCAATAATTATATTTTTAGGTATTCGTGTAGATCAGAATAGAAACAAGTACGATAAATTAAAAGTGTTAACAAAAGTTTTAAGATTGCTAGATGAACAATATGTTGAAGAAGTTGATTTTGAATCTTTAGTTGAAGGAGCTGTTTCAGGAATGTTGAATACGCTAGATCCTCACTCAACCTATATTGATAAAAGTGAGTTTCAAAAAACATCAGAAGAATTTGATGGAGAATTCGAAGGTATAGGCATTGAGTTTAGTATTATAGATGATTACATAACTGTCATTACTCCAATTATTGATGGTCCTTCATATAAAGCAGGCATACAAGCTGGTGATAAAATTGTCAAAATTAATGGAGAATCGGCTTATCAAATAAAAACTTCAGATGTTGTGAAAAAATTAAAGGGACCAAAAGGCACAAAAGTAGAAATTACTATTCAACGTAAAGGTGAAGACCTTTTTAGTAGATCTTTAATTCGCGATAAAATTCCAATAAAAAGTGTTATATCTTATTTTAATCTAAATGATGACGTTGGGTACATTAAATTGAGCCGATTTTCAAAGAAAACAATGGATGAGTTTGAAAGCGCATTTAACGAATTAGAGAAAAATGGTATGCAAAAGCTATTGTTAGATTTGCGTGATAATCCTGGGGGGTTACTTGATCAGTCTGTCCAAATGTTAGATATGTTTATATCAAGCAATGATACACTTTTATATACTAAAGGTCGTATTTGGGGGTCTAATGATGCTTTTAAAGCTTCTTATAATTTCAAAAATAAAAAAATACCTATTATTACCATTATAAATAGAGGCTCTGCAAGTGCTAGTGAAATTGTATCAGGTGCACTTCAAGACCTCGATAGAGGTCTTGTATTTGGAGAAACAAGTTTTGGTAAGGGGTCTGTACAAAGACAGTATGAACTAGATGATAGTACTGCTACCAGAATAACAATTGCAAAATATCATACTCCATCTGGCAGATCTATTCAAAGGTCTTATTCTTCAGGAAAAGATGAATATTACTTAGATTTAAATTCTGATAATCGAGAATTAACAGACTCAATGAAGGAGATGCGTCCACAGTTTAAAACTAAAAAAGGTCGGACTGTGTATGGTGGAGGAGGAATTGCTCCTGATATCTATTTTAAAGATACAATTTCAATTTCTAAACAGGCTTTAGAATTAATTTACAATTCAAAGAGACCAATATTTAATTATGCAACATTTGTAAAATCTAACGCTGATTTTAAAACAAATCTTGATGATTTCATATCGTGGCTAAATCAAAATGAATATGATTATAATACTGATAGTATTGCTAAAGAATGGAAGTTTGTGCAAGAAAGAATATTGGCAGAAGTTGCAAACCAATTATATGGTAGAAATGAGTATTATAAAACTTTAATTTCTAATGACCCAGCTGTTATAGAGGCAATAAAACATTTTGAAGAAGCAAAAGCATTGTTAAATTAATTTACATTTTGATATATTAATAAATAAAGTATAAGGAAAATAAAAATGGTAGAATTTTTTGTTAATGGTGGAAGTTTTATGTGGCCTATTCTAGCCACTTTAATTATCGGATTAGCATTTGTAGGAGAGCGTCTTTATCATCTGATTCGTGCGTTACAAACTAAATTTGATTTTGCAGTTAAATTGACATCAATTATTGATAAAAAAGGTTTTGACGAGGCAAAAAAAACTTGTGAGGGGGCGGAAGGTCCTGTTGCAAACTTATGTTACAATGCACTTGAAGTTGCTGACCAAGGACCTGATGTTGTTGAGAAGAAACTGACCCAAACGGCTGGAATTGAAATGGCATCATTAGAGAAAAATATGACGTGGATTTCACTTTGTATTGCTACTGCCCCTATGTTAGGATTTTTAGGTACAATTGCAGGCATGATTGTAGCCTTTGCAGATATTGCTGCAGCAGAGAACATATCTCCTAAAATTGTAGCAGATGGTATTGGGCAGGCATTATATACAACTGCTTTTGGACTAGTTGTTGCAGTAATTATTCAATTTGGACAAAACACAATAATGTTTATTATTGATAATTTGATTGTTACTATACAAAAAAGTATGACGCTTGTAACAGATAGTATATCTAAAAAACATAAATAATGATAAAATTTAAAAGAAGACCCCCTGTTGAAATAAATTCATCCTCAATGGCAGATATTGCTTTTCTGTTGCTTATTTTTTTCTTAGTTACTACAACCATATCAATGGATGAAGGTATTAATATTGTTCTACCTGCAGGTGAGAGCACAAAAAAGGTGAAAGAGAAAGATCTTACTAAGATAATTGTAGATAATGATGGAGGAGCAATTTTTCAACCTCCTGGGGGTGTAGCAAAAACACTACTAAATGCCAGTGAATTGCATAGAATAAAATCTCTAACAGAAAGTCAATTAATTCAGAATAAAAAAATGATTTTTTCAGTAGAAGTAACAGAAAAATCTGAATATTTTAATTATGTAAAAGTTTTAGATTATTTAAAACAAGGAAATGCAAAAAAAATTGCTATTGTTAATTAATTATGTTATTTGAGCGAAAAGTACATACAACTAAAGAAATTTCAACATCCTCACTACCAGATATTATTTTTCTACTTCTTGTATTTTTTATGGTTGTGACAGTTATGAAAACTTTTGATGCGCCTCAAATAGATATGCCCTATGCAACAAAAGTAGAAAAATTAGAAAACAGAAGAAATACTACGTTTATTTGGGCTACAAAAGATGGCTTTACAGTTTTAGATGATATCCAGTTTCCAGACCTTAGTAGCAACGAAAATGCTGGATTATTTCAAAAAAAGATGGCATATAAAAAACAACAGAACCCACAAACTATTGTATCTCTAAAAGCTGATTCTCAAACAAAAATGGAATTAATAAGCAATATACATTCATTATTAAAAGATGATAAAGTTCAAGCTTACAAAGTTAGTTATTCCGCGCTAAGAAAGTCATCAGAATGAGAATTGATGACCCAATATTAATTAATTACCCTGTAAGAATTAGACAAGTTTTACTCTCTATTGTTTTTTCGCTTGTTGTTTTATTTTATATCGCACCTAGATTTCTTGGTGAAGTATCTGCTCAAGAAGTTGTTCAGGATTTCATTATTGAAACCATTGACATACCTCCCCCAGAAGAAGTAATGGAACAAAAACCCAACAGACCAGCCATTCCAGAGCCAGTAGATGATGATACGGACGACGAAGAAATTGAAGAATTTGAAGATACTGATTTCAATAAGTTCAATGATGATTATGAAGAGGGTAGAAAAACTTCAAAATTTATTGCATTTGATGAGGCGCCCGTTGCAATATCTGGAATACGTCCTAAATATCCATCGATGGCAAAAGCTGCAGGAATTGAAGGAACTGTTGAAGTAGAATTTTTTATCAATAAAAAAGGTGTCGTGACTGAGATAGAGATAGTTAATGGCACTGGAACTGTTTTAGATCAAGCTGCAGTCGACGCAGTGAAAAAATCAACATGGAAGCCTGCAAGGCAACGAACAAAAAAAGTTGGGGTATGGATAAGACAGCCTCTTAGATTTTATTTAAATAAATAATCTTATTTTTTAAATAAAGAGCGTAAATATTCTCTATTTAATTTACTTATATTGTCAACTGAGATTTCTTTTGGACACTCTGCTTCACATGAACCAGTATTGGTGCAGTGGCCAAAACCTTCATCTTCCATTTGATTAAGCATATTTTTGACTCTAGTAGAGCGCTCCGGACCACCTTGAGGTAAAAGCGATAGCTGATTAACTTTTGCACCTACAAAAAGCATTGCTGATGCATTTTTACAAGCTGCCACACATGCTCCACATCCTATACATTCAGCTGCGCTGAATGCTTCATCCGCGTCTTTTTTGTTAATAGGTATTGAATTTCCATCAGGGGCATTACCAGTATTAACTGATACAAATCCACCAGACTGAATTATTCGATCAAAAGCAGACCTATCCACCATTAAATCTTTAATTACTGGAAAGCCCTTGGCTCTCCATGGTTCTATAACAATAGTATCTCCATTATTAAAATGGCGCATATGTAACTGACATGTAGTCGTTCCTTTTTGGGGTCCATGCGGTTGGCCATTAATGTACATGCTACAAGATCCACATATTCCTTCACGACAATCATGATCAAAAGTTACAGGATCAATATTTTTTAAAATCAGCTCTTCATTTAGAATATCTATCATTTCCAAAAAAGACATATCACCATCGATATTGCTTAAATCATATTGTTCAAATTGTCCTTTAGAATTTGATGATTTTTGTCGCCATACTACTAATTTTAATTTCATGGAATTCATTATTTATAGCTTCTCTCCGCAAGTTTAACATTTTCAAATTCTAATTTTTCTTTGTGTAATTGGGGTGAGCCACTATTATTATAAGCCCATGCCGAAACATATGAAAAATCTTTATCTAATCGCTTTGCTTCACCAGTTTCAGTTTGACTCTCTTCTCTAAAATGTCCGCCACAGGATTCTTCACGATTTAAAGCATCTCTTATCATCAAATCTCCAAGTTCAATAAAATCTATTACTCTTCCAGCTTTATCTAGCTCGTTGTTAAAAGATTTAAATTCTCCAGGAATCTTTACTGTCTCCCAAAATTCTTGCTTAATGTCTGCAACAAGTGTTAAAGCTTTTTTTAAACCTTTTTCGCTTCTTGACATACCGCAGTAATCCCAGATTACTTTACCTAATTTTTTATGTATTGATTCAACAGTTTGATTTCCCTGAACCTCATAGATTTTTTTCATTTTTTGTATAGATTCTGATTCTGCTTTATCAAACTCTGGCATATCTATAGTAGGCTTATTTTTTGATATTTGAGTTGATAAATAATTACCTATAGTATATGGCAGAACAAAGTATCCATCTGCTAATCCTTGCATCAAAGCAGATGCACCTAATCGATTTGCACCATGATCAGAGAAATTACATTCTCCGATTGCATACAAACCTGGGACGGTTGTCATTAAATTGTAATCAACCCAAGTCCCACCCATAGTGTAGTGAATTGCTGGATATATTCTCATTGGTTGACTGTAGGGATCCTCTCCAGTTATTTTATCATACATAGCAAATAAATTTCCATATTTTGCAGCCACAGTATCTTTACCCATTTTTTGAATTGCATCTTTAAAATCTAAGTATACCGCTAATCCAGAAGCTCCAACACCATATCCTTCATCGCACATTTCTTTTGCTGCACGTGATGCAACATCTCGTGGCACAAGATTTCCAAAAGCAGGATATCTAGTTTCTAAATAATAATTTCGTTCGTCTTCTGGTATGTCACTAGGTTTACGATTATCGTTCTTCTTTTTTGGAACCCATATTCTTCCATCGTTTCTTAAGCTCTCACTCATTAATGTAAGTTTTGACTGATGGTCTCCACTTACAGGGATACAAGTAGGATGTATTTGACAAAAACACGGATTAGCAAAATAGGCTCCTTGTTTGTAGGCCCGCCATGATGCTGTAACATTCGAACCCATAGCATTTGTAGATAAGTAATAAACATTACCGTAGCCGCCAGTCGCCAATACTACTGCATCCGCTGCAAATCTTTGGTAGGTTCCATCAATTAAATCTTTAACAATAACACCTTTTGCTTCACCATTTATTTTAACAATGTTTTGCAATTCATGCCTTGTATGAAGCTTTACATTTCCTTTTTTAACCTGCCTACTTAATGCGCTGTATGCACCTAAAAGAAGCTGTTGACCCGTTTGACCTCTGGCATAAAAAGTCCTAGAGACTTGAACTCCACCAAAAGATCTGTTATCTAATAAACCACCATATTCCCTAGCAAATGGAACTCCTTGGGCAACACACTGGTCAATAATATTTGCACTGACTTCGGCTAATCTGTAAACATTGGCCTCTCGCGATCTATAATCACCACCTTTTATAGTATCATAAAATAATCGATATACACTGTCACCATCATTTTGATAATTTTTAGCAGCGTTAATGCCACCTTGTGCTGCAATTGAGTGAGCTCTTCTAGCACTATCCTGGAAACAGAATGATGTTACATTGTATCCTAATTCCGCCAATGATGCTGCTGCAGAACCACCAGCCAATCCCGTACCAACAACGATAACATTTAATTTTTTTTTGTTTGCCGGACTTACTAAGGGAAGTTTGGATCTATATTCTGTCCATTTATTTTTTAAATCACCTTTAGGTATGTTGGGATTTAGAGAATTGGAAAAATCTTCCTTATCATTGAATTTATTTTTTAATTTTTTTAATGCGATATCAAAGCTTTCAGGGCTATCTGCTTTACAAATATACTTAACTCGATCAGAGCTTGAGGTGCTAAGAGTGTAATACCAATAATAAGCTCCACCTCTTTTTTTTACCTGAAAGGAACCTTTTGGAAAATCTTGATTTTTTTTAAAAAAATCAAGAAACTTTTCTACTCTATAACCAAATTTTTCTTTTAAATCTAATGTGTCCATTATTTATTTACTAAGTCAAGTAAATTTACAAAGGAAAGATAGTGTAGACAAGTTTTTGTTTGGTGTATGCAAGATGTTTCAAGAAAAGGACTAGTGTATACAAACATTTCTATTATATGTGAAAACCTAAATATATATAGATAGGAATAAGAGCAAATAAGATAGGAATAAATAGGGAATAAATCATACCAGCTAATTTAAAATATTTTCTTGTTTTTGAATTAATAAGACCTAGCGATTGAAAGCCACTTGAAAATCCATGAAGAGTGTGCATGAAAATTGCGCCCATAGCAAAAATATAAATTAAAACATGCTCAATTTTTGCAAACTTATCAGTGACCATAGTATATATATCTTGCATTCCATTCGGGTCATTCAAAACTTCATTTGTAAACTTAGCCTTGTACCAAAAATTACTTAAGTGAATAATAATGAAAGCTAAAATTACCGTTCCTAAAACACCCATGTATCTAGAGCTGATTGTATTTGTTGGAGAGTTTATTTTTTTATAGCCTAATTTCCTATTACGCCTAGCATCAATTGTAAGATAAACTGTAACTATCACATGCAATACAATCGAAATATAAGTAACAATTGAAAGTATTTTCACAATTGGGTTAGTGCTCATAAACTTTGCATACTCATTAAATTGTTGCTGCGCACCTTGAGCTTTAGGTATTAAAAGTTGTAAATTTCCTGCTAGGTGCCCTGTGAGAAAAAGGATTAAAAATAATCCCGAAAGTGCTGCCAAATATTTATTTAGAATATGATATTTCAATTTATTTTAAAAAGGAATATCATCTTCGAATGATGTAACCTCATCTTTTTGAGATTTAGAAGCTACTTCATTATTGGTTGATGATTGTATGTCAGCATTAATTTGCGCTGGATTAGAAACCTGAGTAGAATTTTCTGACGTTATATTATTACTTGGTGGAGGAAAATCATTAAAGGCACCTGAATTACCCTCATCTGCCATGCCATAGTGCTGTAGGGCGGTGTGATTTAATTCTTCTCTTAGCTCCGGGGCTATAAAAACTGTGTCATAATACTCTTCATCTTTACCCTTTTGACTTGGAGGACCGACAAATAGCCCATTGATTCCTTCAATAATTTTAAACCCTTTGATGGTAAAGCCTTCATCTGTTTGAACGTCAAAAAACGCTCTTAATTTGCCCCAGCTTCCCTTATTCATTCTTTCAATTTTCATTTTTTTTGCCTCCGATATATTTTAAATATAACTAATTATTTTCTTAATTCAATGGATTGTAAATAGTATTTTTATTAAATTCAATAAACCTAAAATGAACATTAAAAAAAATATTTTTATTTTCTCTAAAAAATTAACTGAGGGAAATGCAGTCGATGTTAATAAACTTGGAGGCAAGGGAGCAAATTTAGCTGAAATGTCTAGGCTAGGCATACCTGTTCCGCCAGGAATTACAATATCAACAGATATTTGTAATTATTTTCTTGAACATAAATCCTTACCTAATAATTTTGAATTATTGCTTTCAGATTATATTAAAAAAATTGAAATTGAAATAGGTTCTAAGTTTGGTGATTATAATAATCCTCTTTTGCTATCTGTTAGATCCGGTGGCAGACAATCAATGCCCGGAATGATGGAAACTATATTAAATATAGGTCTTTCTCAAAAAACAATTGAGGGGTTAATTCTTAAAACCGGCAATTCAAGATTTGTTTATGACTCCTATAGAAGATTAATTACAATGTATGCTGATGTTGTATTAGAAGGTTCTAAAAATTTAGAAAAAGAAGGAATTAGGCAAAAACTAGAATCTATATTAAAAAATAAAAAGAAAAGTTATGGAGTTTTAAAAGATTCCGAATTATCAACAACTCAATTGATTGAAATTTGCAATTTATATAAAAATAAAATAAATGATGTTTTAAAAAAACAGTTTCCAGATGATCCCAATGAACAGCTCTGGGGTGCAATTAGATCTGTGTTTTTATCATGGAATGGTGAAAGAGCTAAAAAATATAGAAAGATAGAATCAATTCCTAACAATTGGGGAACAGCAGTAAACATACAATGCATGGTTTTTGGCAACATGGGGGAAAATTGCGCAACTGGGGTTGCTTTCACAAGAAACCCTGCAAATGGCGATAACAATCTTTATGGAGAATGGCTTCCAAATGCACAAGGAGAAGATGTAGTGGCTGGGATAAGAACGCCTCTTCCTATAAATAACTCTAGTAAAAACAATTTAACTATAAACCATTCTACCTTAGAGGAAACTTTCCCCAAAATATATAAAAACTTAATAGAAATAAAGTCGCTTCTTGAAAAACGTTACAAGGATATGCAAGATATAGAATTTACTATTCAAGATGGAGCTTTATGGATGCTTCAAACCCGTACAGCGAAAAGAACTGGTAGCGCGGCAATTAAAATTGCAATTGATATGCTTAATCAAAGCTTAATTAATGAGAAAGATATTATAAATAGAATAACCTCATCGAACATAGAGGAAATTATGCATCCTTTTTTTAATCCTAAATCTGAAAATTCAATATCGCCTTTAACTTGCGGCCTACCTGCTGGACCAGGTTGTGCAACTGGCCAAGCTGTTTTCTCACCTAAAGATGCGGAGACTTGGAATAAAAAGGGACATGATGTTATTTTAATTAGAGAGGATACATCGCCAGAAGATATTCATGGAATGCATGCATCAAAGGGAATAATAACAACAAGAGGGGGGATGACTTCACATGCAGCTCTCGTAGCAAGAGGTTGGGGTAAGTGTTGTGTTGTAGGCTGTAATAAAATTAATATAAAAGAAAATAAAGCTGTAATCCATGGAGAAATTATTAAACAGGGAGATTGGGTTGCAATAAATGGTACAACGGGAAAAGTTTATAATAAAAAAATTGAGTTAATAGATGCTGACTTAAAAGAAAATAGTGATTTTTTAAATATTCTTAAAATATTAAAAGGAAATCAAAAGATGGAGGTAAGGGCAAATGCAGATAATAAAAAGGACGCAATTATTGCAAAAGATTTAGGAGCAAGGGGAATTGGATTGTGTCGAACTGAACATATGTTTTTTAGCCCCGAGCGAATATTAGAAATCAGAAAAATGATTGTTTTTAAAGATAACCCTAAAATTAGAAAAGATGCCATAATGAAACTTTTACCATATCAAAAAAATGATTTTTATGAAATCTTAAAATCAATGTCTCCATACCCGGTTACAATTAGGCTTTTAGACCCACCTCTTCATGAGTTTTTACCTCAAGAATTAAATCAAATTAAAGATTTATCTTTAGAAACAGGAGTTTCAATTAAAAAGATTAAATCAATCACAGAAAATTTATATGAAAGCAACCCAATGCTAGGACATCGCGGATGCAGGCTTGGTGTATCATACCCTGAAATCACCGAAATGCAAACAACAGCTATTTTTGAAGCCTCAGCTAATTTGAAATTAGATAATATTCCAGTTTATCCAGAAATAATGATACCCTTGGTAAGCACTATTGAGGAATTTAAAAACCAATATAATATTATAAAAAAATGTGCAGCTAATATAAACGATAAATATAAAATAAAATTAAACTACAAGATTGGAACTATGATAGAGCTACCAAGAGCATGTTTAATAGCCGATAGAATAGCAAAATATGCTGACTTTATTTCTTTTGGAACTAATGACTTAACCCAGACAACATTTGGTTTTTCAAGAGATGATGTTTCTTCCTTATTAAATGACTATATGAAAAAAAATGTTCTTAATGTTGATCCATTTAAATCTATAGATCTGGAAGGTGTTGGTGAACTCATGAAAATTGCCGTTGAAAAAGCAAGGAGAACAAATCCCAATATTAAAATAGGAATATGTGGTGAACATGGGGGAGACCCAGATTCAATTAACTTTTTTCACAATATTGGACTTAATTATGTAAGCTGTTCACCATTTAGAGCTCCAATAGCAATTTTAGCGACTTCAAAAATTATATAATATAAGTTGTTATCTAAATCACATGTTGTTACATTTATTTCCAGTATTTATTAATATATTTAGAAAAATTTATTTTAATGGAGATTACGAATTATGAAAAAAATTATTTGTTTACTTTTAATTATACCAATTATAGCAAATTCTCAGGATTATAATTATACTGAGGAGCAAATTGAAAGTTTAAAAAATAGAGCTTTGAATGAGGCCCATTCTTTAATGATGAAAACAATTTTAGAAACGGCTAAAGATATTAATCTCAATCAAAGTACTAGAGAAGAATTGATTGAAAATTTATGTTCTACAGCACCTATGAATGATTTTACGATTAACGCTGATATTTCTGATTCACTGGTTCAAAATGCTGGTGATTTTTCTGGGTCAATTTTTGCTTCAAGAGATGGTCAAAATACTTGGTTTAGTTCTTCAGAGGTTTCTTTAATCGGAACTGAAGGATATGAAAATACTTGGGCTACTTCAGTTGAAACTAGTGGCTCTAACCTAGTAGACTGGTATCTAAGTGGAGAAGTTAATTCTGAATCTTTTGGTCTAGATTATGGAACATTAATAGTTAGCCAATCTCCTAATAATATAAATAATACTTTTCCAACTCCATCAAATTTACTTGCACCAATTGTAAGTGACCCTTCTAATGATGCTGGCGGTGGAAACTATGATGTAGAGTCTGTTTCTGGGGGTTTTAGCACTACAAGCTGGGATAGTGAAGAAATAGATAGATTGTTTTTTGAACTTGATTTAGCCGGTTCTTGTTGTGATGAAGGCGGCTTTTTTGGTCCGTGGTATTTATATGGAATTGGAATTGTTAATCCTGATGCAGAGTCTACAACCTCTGCTTACGCAGTTGGATATGGGAATGGTGGGCTTGGCCAGTTAACTCCAGGGCTTCTTTATATTAATGGAGATTTAACAAGTGGAGATGTTTCAGGTTTTGACTATCTAAATACTACTTATTTTGAAACTTCAGAGTCAGGTGATAAATTAAAAGTTGCAATTAATGCCTCTGATTTATTTAATGATCCTAATTTTGGAACATGGCCAAATTCTTTAGAAGGCTTAATATTGGTAGGAGTTGTTGTAGAAGCTGGTCTAAGCGGATTAGATATTTCTGTGAATGTATTAGACCAAACAGGTGTAGGAATGCTTTTGCTTAATTCCCAACATCAAGAAGGTAATTCTGCAATTGAACTATCCAATCCAAACTTTGATAGTGAAACCAACTCACTATCAGTCACATATACTGATACAGATAACAATCTTCCCTGGTATAAAGCAGCTCAGATATTCAACACACCAGAAAACGGAGGCAATTGCTTTACTCAATTAGATATGACACCTAGTTCGCGTACATATTCTGAAGGCGTGGCTTTTAATGCGACTATTACTGATGAATTAATTGAAGAATTTAGTTTATCTGGTGAATATGAGGCTCATTTTTGGTTTGCTGACAGCGATGATTTAGGTGAGGCTCAAATTGAATACGGGATAACAATAGGTGGGGCATGTGGAATACAAGGTGATTCAAACGGAGATGGCCTATTAAATGTTTTAGATGTTGTGCTGCTTGTTAATTTAGCACTTTCTCAATCATATGAATTATGTGCTGACATAAATAATGATGGAATATTAAATGTTTTAGATGTTGTGCTGCTTGTTAATTTAGTTCTAACACCTTAGAAATTTACATGTTAAAATCAATATAGGTTCATTGTACATCTATTATCTATTTCTTTGTTTTATTATTCTCGATGTCAACACCTTTTAGACCCGGTTAAATATTCTGGCTTTAAAATGCCAATGCTGATGAGACATAGACACAAAGTAGAAGTGGGGAGATTGATAGAGAATTTATTGCTATAAATACTCAAGCCCTAAGAAAAAGTTAAAAAACAAAAGAATTAAAATAATTTTCACAGAATAATAAAGTAAAAAAGGGGAGATACTCTTTCGAATACTCCCCTTAAATTAAATGCTGAAGAAATATTAAATATGAACTAATCTATCATTTCTTGTGATCCGCCCCCTACAATATCTTCAATTTTAATAGAGCCAGACTGAATCATATCCTGCATGGCCTCTACCAGCTTCCTTCTTGCCTGCATAACTTCTTTTTTAGGCATTGGTTTTTCGATGGGCTGATACATTGCCTGTTTTTTCTTAGGCAATATTTCAATAATTTGATTTACTTTTTCTTCATCCAACCCTTTAAGGGCAAGCGCTAATACGTCAATGTCTATATCGGGATTCGTCCAAAAGTCTGAAGCAACCTCCTCATTTAAATCAACTAAATCATTAAATGTTAAATAATATTTTTTAATATCATTATAAAGATCTGGGTCTTTGGTTTGAATTTGAGTTAAGTACTCACCAGCTTCTTCTTCATTAATCTTATTTAATATATCAGCCATTTTTTTACCACCGCCACGAGAAAATTCTTTACTTTCAGGTATAAAAGCTGCTTTCTTTTCAAGCTCATTTGCAATATTAACAACCATTTCCAAAGGAATATCTGCTAAATTTCCTAATTCAAGTATAATATCATTTTTAGATTTTAAATCTAATCTATCTAAAAATTTAGATCTTATTTCATCGGAAACTTGGTCTATTGCAAGCGCTGCAACAACAGGCTTTTCTTTTGATAGAAGATAATATATTTCTTCAAAATTTAAATTATCTAAAAACTCAAATAGCTTGATTGAATCTGGCTTACTTTGCCTGTATCTATCCTGCAACATTAAAAAAGAATATTCATCGAGAATTTGCTTTTTAACAATTGTTGGAACTTTACCTGATAACTCTGTACTTCTCACTCGAATTTTCAGAATATCCTCTTTTGCCAATCCTGTAAAAAATGACACGGCAAGCGGCTCTCCCAAAACTTGAAATAAAACTGCTGCTTTATCTAACCCTGATAAACTATTATAATCCATAAATTATTCCTCTGAATTTTCTTCGTTTTTAGATTCTTCTAACCAGTCTTTAACAATCTGTGTTGCTCCTTCTTTTTGTCCTGCACTCATTGCAACTGCAGACTGTCTTTGGGTTCTTATCTCTGACTGCATAACCCCCTCATCAACAGGAGCATATGTTTGTGCAACTTGAACAGGAGCAGGGGGTATGTTTTTTTGCTCTATATCTGCAGACTGTTCTTTTGTTGATTCTTTTGTGGGTTCGGCAGTTTTTTGGTCTTTTGGTTTTAAATAAATTACTTTCTTTTTATTAGTAAAAATTGCAACTAATGATAGAATTATTAATAATCCTAAAAGTCCAATTGCTAACCATAAAACCCATCCAGTATTAGAAGCAGATTCTCCATTCTGAGACATTGAATCATTTTCAACCGTATCAACAATTGGTTCTGGAAAATTAATTTTATCTAATTGAGATCCCATTCTATTTAAGAGACTATCTTTAAATCGTTGAGTTTTAGTGAACTGTCCTTCTAAATATTTCAACCTTAACTGAATATTATCATCTAATGCTAACTCACTATTTAATATTGAAGCTTTTAAACTTTCAATTTCTTCAGCTTGTTTTTCTAATTCTAAACTTGTAGCCTCAGCTCTTTTCTGCTCAAAACTCTCAATTAACATTTCTCTCTCAATATTCTGAGCATTTTTAACATCTTTTTCCTCTTGTAGCTCTGCTCTTACACTGTCTAGCTCTTGCTTAAGGATTTGAAGATCATTTTCTAATTTTTTAGATCTTTTTTCTTCTTGTTCGACTTCAATTTGTTTTGTTAGCTCTAAAATTTGAGATTCTAAAGAGGCTTTTGAAGCGTTCTTTTCTTCAAGTTCATTAACTTTATCTAGATAGTCATTCTCAAGTTTAGCTAAAGCATTCTCTAAATTTCTTTGATTTTCTTCAAGTTTCTGTAGTTCGCTACTTTCTTCTTCTGAACCGCTTGGTGCCTGAAATGACATAACCTTAATATTAACATTGTCCTCTAATCTGCTTCCTTTTCCAAATGCTGGCCAGATATCTAAAATAACACCTTTAATTTGGTTCTTTTTATATAGCGTGTCGTATGAATCGTCTATATAAATATCAACTATATAATTAAAAATTTGAGATACTTTTCCAGTAGTATATACTTTCTCCTCTAGTGGAGCAGATCCTGGCAATCCCGGTATATACGTCTTAGCTTTTCTTTCATTTAAAATTGGCGCTGACAACTGCTCACTGCCATCTGTTGTTCCTATCCATATTTTATATAAGTTAGGGTCCATCTGTAAATTTTGTCTAAATTGACTATCAATCTTAACCTTAAGATTAAGAAGTGTATTTTTATTGTTATCAGATAGCCCGATACTTAATAAAATTAGAGTTATACAAAATGTTTTTAATATGTTTCTTAGCATACTTTGCTCCTAGTATATTTTAGCTTGTAGCAAAAATTATTTTAATTCTTCTGTTTTTTGCTTTTTTCTCAGGAGTTTGATTACTCATAGCAATAAATTCTCTATCAATCTCCCCACTTCTACTTTGTGTCCATGTCGCATCAGCCGGCCATTGGTCTGCATAACCTACAACTCTCAACCGATTTTCAGCAACATTATTCTGTTGAATCAAATATGTAACAACTTGAGCAGCTCTATCTGCAGAAAGTCTCCAATTGTTTTCAAACTTTTTTTCTAGTTCACCAACAAGCGGATCATTATCAGTATGCCCTTCAATCAAAATTGCTCTATTATCATTGGCGACATTCATTAGTTTGGCAGCTTCATCTAATAATAATTTCACTTCATCTTTTAAATCAATTGAGCCCGATCCAAAGCAAATTTCTCCATCAATTTCTAAGGCCACGCCCCTTGGGTCATGAGATACTTTTAGTTGATCTTCTTCCTCGATCTCAGCAATTTTTGATTCTTTTTGAATATCGGACATGCCAGTGTTGGATTCAACTCCTTCTTTTAATTTTTCTTTAATTTTTTCTGCTGTTTCTTCAACGATATCTTGTAATTCACTTTTAATTTCAGCTTGAGATAACTCTTGAGTTCCATCGCTATTTCCCCCAATCTCATCAGCATTAGCATTTTGAAAGGCTGAATATTTAACAGGGTCTAAAGTTGACATCGAGAATAATAAAACAAAAAAAGCAAATAAAAGAGTCATCATATCAGCAAATGTGCCCATCCAAATCGGAAGGCCCTCATCAGGCGGATCTGGATAACTACATTTACCCTTTTTTATCTCTGACTTAGATAATTTTTTTGTTGCCATATTTATTCATCTTCTAATTTTTTACGCATTTTAGGTGGCAAATATGCATTTAATTTTTCTCTTACTTGTAAAGGGTGTGCTTTTTCAGCGATTAACAATATACCCTCAGTCATTAGAGCACTTTGAACTTTTTTATCTTCATTTTTACCCTTTAATTTATCTGCAAAAGGTAAGAATAAGAAATTAGCAAATAACGCCCCATATAATGTAGTAATTAAAGCTACGGCCATCGATTTTCCCATTTGGGCCTGAGGATCAACATCCATTCCTGGTGGAGGGGGCTGGCCCATTCCCCTTAACATAAATACCAAACCAATTAAAGTTCCAACCATACCAAATGCAGGAGCATATACGCCAAGAGATTTCATTACATTCATTTCTTGCATTTCTCTTTGCTCTCTGTATGCTTCCATATTTTCCATTATAGTTTCTATATCATCAATTCTTGTACCACCCAAAATAAGTTCGCACCCATCTTTAACCATATGCATTCTAAAACTCATTCCTTGTGGATTTGAGGATAATGCCGCCTCCAACTCTTTTCTACCTCTTCTATTTGCCTCTGCTAAATCACACAAATCATCAACTACATCACCTAATGTAAAGCCATCATCTTTAAAAATCATTTTTAAAAGGCCAAACAGCCTTATAACGTCTTTCATTTTAAAGGCTATAGCTGTTGCTGCAATTGAACCTCCAACAACTATTAGTAAACTTACTACGTCTACTAATGCCATTAAAGATACCCCCGTTGCAGCTGATGATAAGTATGCAGCCGTTCCTATTAAACCTGTTCCTAATACTAGGCCTATTAATGTTCCTAAATTCATATATTAATCCTTATTATTTTCATCAATTGATGATTTGTATATTTTTTCTAACTTTCCATCTTTTAAGCTCTGTAAAACATCACGAACCTGATAATATTCTGGATCCAATTTTAAAGCAAGATTCCAATTCATAGAAGCTGCTTTTAAATCTCCTAAATAGTAGTAAATAGTTCCCCTTCTGGCGTATGCAATAGCAAGATTTGGTTGAAGCTCAATTACTTTATTAATCAAGTCTAATGACTCATAATAATTTTCTTCAACGAGTTTATCGTATGAATCCTGAAAAAATCTCATAGCTTCATTTCTTTTAGATTGATTTATTTGCACATCTAAAAGTATTGTTTTAGTAGAATCTTCTAAGTTTATAATATCTTTTCTTAGAAGTGCATTTTCATTATATAAATTTTGCAATTCAAAACGATATGAATTTAAAGAGTCAGAGTAGTTCTCTATTATTTTTTCTTGCTGATTTATTTTAGTGGAGTCTATTATAACCAAAGGTTGAAAATCACCATATTGATTGTCCTCAATTCCTAATATGTTCTTTTTTATTCGATTTTGATCACTTCCGATGTCTGGAATGTTCATTAAAAACCCTAAAGTAATAGATGGTGCATCTGAATCGAGTTCTAAATCTTCATTACCTTCTTTTTCTCTATTGGCCCACTCTGTTATTTTGTTCAAATGAGAAACTCCAAATCTTAGCATGTAGATATCTGTTATTGGTAATTGGGTTCCTATATTTATTCCCGCACCATCATATTCAAATAATAAATTCATTTTTTTATTAAAGAATGGCGTATTTAAAAAAATTGATAAAAAGGGGCTCATTGCCGAACCTCCCGTATCATTGTAATTATGTGAATCACTTCCAATTTTACCCGTTCCAAATCCATAATTAATTGTCATATCATAATTATTAAATTTTTTGTTGTTAGAAACCACAAAGAAGAAGGAGGCGTTATCAAACAAGCCATCCTGGTTTAAGCTTTTTAATAAAATATCCTGAACCCCAATATCCATATACAATGATTTATATCCATAGACCCTTCTTTGTAAATGCATTCCTATTTCATATGGAGACTGGTCTAATGGCCCTTCAATTATAGCTGTAGTCGGATCATCTTCTAATGCATTGATTGAATTTAAGGACCTATAATCTGGAAGAGCTGTATAGCTAAATCCAAAATGCCAATTATTTAATTTAGTATTAAAAAATGCAGAACTACTGCTTGATGGCACTTCAAAATCTATTATTTCACTTGTAAAGCCTAGGGATACTTTTCCTTCTCCCATATCTGGGAAATAGCTTGAAGGAGTTCTATATACGAGCTGAGGCCTAGAAAAAGCAACTCGAGAGTTTGCCATTATTGATGAGGTGCATAACATCAATATAATTATCATGCATATTTTTTTATAATTCATTGATTGTCCTTTAAAATATCCTTAGCATATTCTGCATAGTCCTCATTTGGAAAATGTTGTATAATATTTTTTAGTAAAGATAAAGATTTTTTATCATCAATGCCTTGAAGAATTAATGCTTCTAAAAAAATAAGTTCTGGGTTGTTACTTCTATGAGAAATTTTTTCAAGATTTAAATAAGCTTCATCCATATTTCCAAGATTGTAATAAATAATAGAAGAGCAGTAATGGTAGTCATCATATCCATCAAATACCATATCTATCTGATTTGTATCTAAGCTAATTAATTTTTTTGCTGCTTCAAAATACTGGTTGTTCGCCATTAGGATTTTAATATCGTAGAAATATTCATTGCTATGTGCATCCAAATATTCAGGAAACGTATTTTGATGTTTTTGAGGCTCTATTATGTAGCTTTTATCTAAAGTATAAATTGTATTATTCTGATTTTTTTGGAAAACATGAGAATCTTCTGCTACGATATTATGTATTTTAATATCTTTTTTTATAACTCTTTTAGGGTGACTATTAATCGATAGCCCTAGATTCCAATAATTAGTTTTATTAGAAAAAATAAACGAAACTGTTATTAATAATAAAACCTTACTCATACTGTTCCCAGTCTAGCGAATAGGAATAACTTATAAATTGACCAAAACTTTTGGGAACAAATAGTTCAAAAGTGGCAATTGACTCGGGATCAATAGATGCGTCAGATATAATTCCATCTCCCAAATCTTGGAGCGCACCTTTTACAAATGCGGTCATAGGTTTTGTGTCACCCGCCCAGTTCATTCTAAACAGAAAATTAATTTTTCCAAAATCTGCTCTTTTATTTCCGATATTTTTTATTTCTCCAGATAAAATTGTGTTTCCATTTTCATCAGATTTTTCATAGATACTTCCGAGAACTACTAAATTAGCTTTTGATTTATATTCTTTCCTTTCAATTTCTTGATTTTGCAGTTCAGATTCAATTTCAATAATTGAACCCGCCTTGACGAAGTTTTGCATTGGAACAGAGTTTAATGAATCTTTAGGAATAATTTCAACTATGTTTTCTGTTACCTTTACAATTGTTGACCGATCTATAGTAAGGCCGCCAATAAGTGTTTCAGCTTTAATTATGTTTTGATCTTGATAAATTATTTTTCCATAAATGGTAGAGCCATTGTCAAGAGTAATTTCTTTATTATAGATAGAAAATGGGTTTTCCCAAACTTGTGATTGAGCCTTAAGTTTATATAGCTCTTCATTCACAAAGTCTAACTCGGCCCTAAGCTTTTTTATCTGTAAGCTCTGTTCTTCTAATAATATTCCATAGTGATTAGAGGTCTTTATATTCGAAGAGTTCTGCCCTTGTTTATTTTGAGATTTGTCTAGTTTTGTGTTGGGCTCTATATCTGCAGTCGAAAGATTCTCTAAACTCTCTGCATTTAATGAACTAGACTTATTTTCACTGTCTTCTGTTTCATCGGTAATATTACTCCCTGCGCATGAGCTAATTAACAAACACGCAAACAATAAAATTGTTTTATATATATTTTTCACATTATCCCTTTCTTTTTTAACTATCATTTCTGTTCCTAGTTGTATAAGGATTTAAAAATATTAACAAAAACATCTAATACAAAGTTTTTTTTATTTTTTTATTGTGTTAATTTTTAATTATAACACTATATATTGTATATTTAACTAGG
>MDSV01113112.1_pt1 | contig 32657 bp, 32 predicted proteins | sample 810851 | NCBI WGS metagenome assembly MDSV01 (sample SAMN05326640, study PRJNA326480) | marine metagenome | isolation source: seawater | place: Atlantic Ocean: North East | collected 2012 | reverse complement strand
ATTTTTTTAGATGATTTTTTTCCTGGATTATCTTCTAAACCAGAAGATATATCAATTTTTTTTGTAATACTTTGAGCTAGTTCTAAATTATTAATATTAATACCTCCTGCCAAAAACCAGTCTTTTATATTAATATTTTTTAAATAATCCCAATCAAAAGATGAACTTTTTTCCATACTAGAGGAGTCAAACAATAATTTATCAGCAATTCCAATATATTGTTTATATAGATTAACATCTTCTTTTTTCTTAACTTTTATAGCCTGAATAATTTTTTTATTAGATAATAATTTTAACGCTTTAACTTTTGAAGGTGAGGAATCATAAATTTGAAAATAATCAAATTGATCTTTGATTTTTTCAATAAAATTGTTTTCTGGATTTACTAAAATAGCTACTTTTTTTATATGTGATGGTACAATTGATGTAAGTTTTTTAGACTGTTCAATAGATAAATTTCTTGGAGAAGAAGAATAAAAGACAAATCCCAAATATTGACATCCACCATTTTCTAAAATCGTTTTGATAGTATTTTCAGAGTTTATGCCACAGATTTTTAATTCTATTGGCATAATTTTATATTTTAATAGAGTTTAATACTTTATCTAAATTTTTTATGATATCACCGTTAATAAGACTCCTACCCATAATTATTTTATCAGCACCATTATGTAAACTTTCATTAGGTGTACATACACGTTTTTGATCATTTACATTTTCATTTAACATACGTATACCAGGAGTAAAAATTAAATTGCTTTTTCCTAAAATTTCTCTAACATTTTTGGCTTCATGACCTGAACATACAACACCAACATTCATTTCTTTTGCTATTTTTGTTAAACTTTTAACTTGTTCATTAACAGAGTTATTTATACCCATATTTTCTAAATCAACATCGTTTAACGCAGTTAAAATTGTTACAACCATAATTTGAGGGCAGGATTTAATTTGTTGCGCCGCCAATTTTGCTTTACTGATCATTTCTTTGCCACCTTGGCCGTGGATAGTTAAAAAACCAAAATTAATATCATCTAATGTTTTAATTGCTTTATAAACTGTTTGAGGAACATCTTTTAATTTTAAATCAAGCATTAAATTATTAATACCTATGTTATTAATTTTTTTTATACCTTCCTTACCATGTGCTAAAAAAAATTCTAAACCAAGCTTAATAGTATATATTTTATTTTTTACTTTTTTTGCAACATCAATAGCTTCATTTAAGCTTGATGTATCTAATGCTAATATTATATTATTATTCACTGATTTTAGATTATATCCTTATCGGTAAAATTGTTGTTTAATTTTTTAAAGAAAATTTTACTCATTTTCCACTTTATAACTTTTTTTTCAGGTATTTGTATTACTGATGAGTTTTTGGGATTTCTTCCTAATCTAGCTTTTCTTTTAGTTACCTTATAGGTTCCAAATCCACGAATTTCAATATTTTCCTCTTTTTGAAGAGCTATAGAAATTTCAGAGAATATAATTTTTAATATTTTCTTTATATCTTTCTTAAGCAGATTGGGGTTATTGTCACAAAGCATTTGTAACAATTCAGATCTAACCATAATTCTTCTAAGTAGTTATTTTTTTTTCTTTTTCTTTTTTCCAAGCAACGGACCTAATATATCACCTAGAACTTGGCCTGAGTCAGTAGATCCGTACTTTTTAACAGCTTCTTTGGCATCTTTTTCTTCTAAAGCTTTAATTGATAAAGCAACTTTCCTTTTGTCATGCTGTAATTCAGAAATCATACAATCAACTTTTTGACCTGGAACAAATCTCTCAATTCTTTGATTCTCCACATCTTTAGCCAGCTGATTTCTTTTAATTAAAAATGAAAGACTTTTTTTACCTAAATTAACATAAATTCCATTTTTTGTAGCACTTTCAACCACACCAGTTACAACGCTAGAAACTTTTTTATCTTTAAAGAAATCAAAAGGGTCATCTACTAGCTGTTTAATTCCTAATCTAATTTTCTCTAATTCATTATTTACCTCTAAAAGCTTAAACTCAACTTTTTGGTTTTTTTTGTATTTTTCTAATTCCGATTCTTTTTCTGAAAAATCAAGATCCTTATAATGGCATAAACCATCTAGTTCAGTTGGGTTCCCATTTTTGTCATTGATGGAAATAAAAAGTCCATAGTCAGTAACATTTTTTACTGTTCCACTTAGAGTATCTCCAATTTTTGTATTTTTAGCAAAAGAAGACCAAGGATTTTCAAAACAGTTTCTATAACTTAAACTTAGTCTCTGCTTTTCTTTATCTATTTCTAGTAATTCTACTGTAACTTTTTGACTAGTTGATAAAATTTTACCAGGATGTATGTTTTTTTTTGTCCAGCTAAGTTGACTTTGGTGCACAAGCCCTTCAACTGAATCATCAAGTTTTATAAAACAACCATATTCCATGACTTTTGAAACAGTACCTTCATATTTTTCACCAACCTTATATTTATCTATTTTATTTAACCAAGGGTTTTCTGTTAATCCTTTTATAGAACATGAAATTTTTTTAGTATCAGGGTCAATTTTTGTTACTAGAACTTTTACTGTTTGACCAACTGAAAGCAAATCAGAAGGTTTATTAATTCGAGCCCAAGAAATATCTGTAATATGAATCAATCCGTCTACGCCTTGGAGATCAATAAAAGCCCCCCAGTCAGTTAAATTTTTTACAACTCCTTGTACAGTACTACCTTCTTTTATTGTTGAAAGAATTTTTTCTCTGTCCTTGTCTCTTATTTTTTGAATAACTTCTTTTCTTGATAAAACTATATTACCTCTTTTTCTATCGACCTTTACAATTTCAAAAGTTAAAGGTGTTTTCATAAGATGAGAAACATCCTTTAAAGGACGCAAATCTAATTGTGATGATGGCAAGAAGCAGAGAACAGAGTTGTATTCACAGATAAAACCACCTTTTGTACGTTGAAGAATTTGTGCTTGTATTTGTTCTTTGTTGTTATATTTTTCAATAATCTTATTCCAAGATTTTGCACGTTGAGCTTTTTCTCTAGAAATTACAATCTCACCATTTTTATTTTCTATACGCTCGAGCAGTATTTCTAATTGTGTTCCAGGTTTAATTTTGTCTAATTCTTTTGTAAGTTGAAACTCAGATAGAGGGATAGCACCACTCGACTTTAATCCCAAATCTATAAAGACAAATTTTTTACCAACCTCTTCAACTGTTCCGGTTGTTATTTCACCTTCTTTAAATTTTCTTTTTTCTAAGTCTTCAGCAAGAAGTCTTTCAAACTCTTCATGAGATTTTTCTTTATTTTGCTTTAAAACTTCTTCCATACTTTAATAACAATTTACTTTCTATAGTTTTTGACATTTTATTTATCATGTCAGGAATATTTTTTATTTTTCCGGTGTCCACAACTATCGCATCAGGGCTTTTCAGTAAAGGACTATTCTTCCTTGATATATCTCTAAAATTTCTCATTTTTAGAGATTTTTTGACCACAGAAAGCTTAATTAGCCTATTAGTTTTTTTAAGTTCTTCAAATCTTCTTTTACTGGCAGTACTTAAGTCACACTTAAAAAAAAATTTTATATCAGCTTTAGGTAAAATAACTGTGCCAATATCCCTACCTTCTATACATACTTTATTGAATTTGTTTGAAAATTTTTTTTGAAATGATTTTAAAATTATTCTAATTTTTTTTTCTTTTGCAATTATAGAGGTATTTTCTGAAACTTCTGTTGAATAAAGTTTTAGTTTACTCATTTTTTTTAGGTTAATATTTTTAAAAAATTTTTTTAAATAAGTTATTTTATTTTTAGGTTTATGTTTTAACAATTGGTAGCTTGCTATTCGGTATAGCATTCCAGAAGAAAGAAATTTTAAACCATATTTCTTAGAAATTAATTTTGCACCAGTAGTTTTTCCACTAGCAGCACCGCCATCACATGCAATTATAAGTTTAGTTTTATTTTTTAATTTCATATTTTGCTCCCATTTGTTTTAACAAAATAAAGAAATTAGGAAATGATGTTTTTATAGTTTCACAACCTCTAACAAGTACATTAGCTCCTGTTACTAGCCCTAGAATACACTGACTCATTTGAATACGGTGGTCAAGCGTTGCATTAATGTTAATTTTTTTATTTTTTTTGTAAGGTTTTGGGTTACCATAAATTTTTATTGAATTTTTTGAAACCTTTGTTTTGATTCCAAATATTTTTAGATTTTCTGCTATTTTTTTAATTCGATCTGATTCTTTACCTCGCAAAACACCTATATTGTTAAATGTTGAAACACCTTTTATTTGTGAGCTAATTGTCATTAAAATAGGCAATTCATCCAAAGTAGAAATAACTTCGTGTTTAGGAAGATTTATTGGTTTTAAATTTGAATTTTTAACAATTATATCTCCAACAGGCTCTCCAAAATTATTTTTAACATTTTTAAATTGTATTTTTGCATTCATAGATTTTAAACATCTAACAAAGCCTATGCGAAAATAATTTAGATTTATTTTTTTAATTTTAAGTTTAGATCCTTTTGTCATTAAGCAAAGAGCAATAAAAAAAGCTGCAGACGAAGGATCACCAGGAATATTCATAGAAAAACTTTTTAAATTTTGTTGACCTCTTAAAGAGATAAAATTGTAATTATTTTTTTTCCTTATTTTTATATCTGCTCCTATTTTTTTTAGAATTGTTTCAGAATGATTTCTTGACAATTTTCTTTCTTCTATAGTTGTAATTCCTGGAAGATTAAGAGCAGCGTTTAATATGCTGGCCTTAGATTGCGCCGAACCTGATTTAAGGATGTGATGTTGTGCTAAACCATAATTTGTTCCATAAACTTTAAGTGGAAATTTTTTTCTATTATTTGGACTAAATATACAACCGATTCTAGATAGAGGATCAATAAATTTTTGCATACTTCTTGAATTTAAAGATTTATCTCCATAAATTTTTACTTTTATATTTGAGTCTGTTGCCAAAAAACCCAACAGAATGCCAAGAGTTCCAGCATTTCCAAAATAAAGTTTTTTTTTACTAGGTTGTTTGAATGAATTTTCTCCATTTCCAAACACAATAAAACTACCAGCTTTTTTTCTTATAATTTTAACACCTAGATCCTTTAAACATTGTATACAAGATCTTATGTCATCACCTTCTAGGATCCCATTAAATTTACTAATCCCGATCAGTTGGCTTGAAATTATGAGAGCCCTAAATGAAAGACTTTTATCACCAGGGATAGATATTATTGTTTTGTTAAATTTTTTTATTTTTTTTTTTATTAAAACTGAAATTTTTTTTTCCATTTATATCTAGAAAGTAAAATCTTGACCAAAATATAGTTTTTTTGCTTCACTAGTATTGACTATTTCTCGCGGTGTACCATTTGCAACGATAGTTCCATTAGCAATTACATAGGCACGATCCACAACACTAAGTAGTTGGGAAGCATTATGATCGGTTACAACTACTGCACAACCTCTTGATTGCAATTTTATAAGTAAACCTTTTATATCTTGTATTGAAAGCAAATCAACACCCGCAAAAGGCTCATCGAGAAAAAGCACTTTAGGATTATTAATTAAGCATCTTGCTATTTCTGTTCTTCTGCGTTCACCACCTGATAAAGATGTTGCTTTAACATCTCTTAAATGAGTAATTGAAAACTCTGCCATAAGTTTTTCCACCACATCTTTTTGTTCAGAAGCTGTTTTTTTAACAATTTGTGCAATACCTAATAAATTTTCATACACAGAGAGACCCCTAAAAATAGAAGTCTGCTGAGGTAAATAAGATATTCCCAACTTTGATCTTTCATGTACAGCTAAATTAGTTAATTTAGTGTTACCTAAAAATATATCACCAAAATCACATTTTAAAAGACCAAGCACAATATTCATAAATGTACTTTTTCCAGCCCCATTCGAACCTAAGAGGCCCAACATTTCACCTTTATTTAAATGTATATCAATCTTTCTTAGAATAACTCTACCCCCAAAAGATTTTGATATATTTTTTACACTGAATATTGGTTTAGATTTAAATTTTATAATTCTGAATTTTTTTGCAGTCATTTAATCAACTTCATTTTTACTAATTTATCATCATTTGATAAAATTTTAAAAAGCTTAGTTTCAAAATCATAACTAATTTTATCAGCTTTTAAAGTACTGCTAGGATTATTTATTGTAACATTTGAATATATTTCAACAGAATTTTTGGTCGCTAATAGATTCAAATTATCAGAAAAAATTTTTGTTTCTCCGTCCGAAGCTTTAACATTTTGTTCAAAAAAACAGTCATAGGTAGCCTTATTGTATATTCCTTTATTAGACGTAATATTTACAACTTTCCCATTTGCTAAATTTAAAATTACGTGCATCTCATTCATATAAACAATATCTGGGTCTTCATTCAAAACGTGTGCTTTTTTTGATTTAACTACAAAAGATTTGTTCACGTCGTATAAACCTTTATACTCAATATTTTCAAAAGAACTATCTTGATCAGTTTTTAGGTTATCTTCTAACTCCATTTCTGAAGGAATGCTATTAGATAAATTTTTTTTTTTAGTATTGGGATTATTAAAATATATTAAGAAGATTATTAAAATACCAATTATTAATAAAATTAACTGTCCTTTTTGTTTTTTTTTTTGTCATTTAATGCCTCTACTTAAACAATGATGCAAATGAATTATTCCAGTTAATCTTTTAATCTTCTTATTTATATCTTTACCATGCGTCACCAAAAGAGAGGTTATTTTTTTAGAGTTCATTGTTTCGATAGCAGAAAGAGCGTTTATATTGTTTGATATCCAAGTTGGATTTTTATTACATACAATTGATAATTTTTTTTTATGCAAATTATTTGCATGTCTTCTTAAATCTCCATCAGTCAAAATATTAATTTTTCCATTTTTTTCTTTACAACAAACTAAACCGAGTCCTTTTTTAGACATTTCTAAAATAGCATGTTTTATTGATTTAGTAATTGAAACCATAGGAATCTGATTTCCTTTTGCCATAATTTCTTCTACAGTAATAAGAGAAGTAGCCAGCGTTCCAGAAGGATGGGTTGATATAAACTTTTTGTTAGTCCATTTTTTTCTTCTCATACACGCTATTGCTAGAGAATCTCCCCAGCTAAGAAAATTTAAAGAAGAAGACGTTGGTGCTAAACTATGTCCTGCCTCAGCAACTTTTGGAAGCAATATTTTTATAGTAGAATTTTGAATAAGCATTGATGATGCTTTACAGCTTACTCCAATAGTTTCTACTTTATTTCTATTTGCGTATCTTAATAGACTATCTAATTCAGAAGACTCTCCAGAAACACTAAATATTAATAATATATCTTGTTTTTTCTGAATTACACCGAGCCCTCCATGTTGTAAATCTGTTGCATTAAAAGCTACGCTAGGAGTGCCTAGACTAGAAAGCGTTGAACTAACTTTAACACTCACGATGTAACTTTTACCCACACCTACGACTAACACTTTACCACGCGCGTTAGAAATCAAATTAACTGCTTTAGTAAATCCAGAAGATTTTTTAAAATACGCTAGTAATTTTTTTAAGGCATTAATTTCTGTTTGAACTGTTTTTTGAGCTATTTGTGAATCTTTATTCATTTAATGATGAAAAATATCTTCCGTAAATCCATTCTGGTCTAGTTTTATTCTTGTTTTTAAAAATTGTACACAGCTAGTATATAATTCAAGTCTATTTTCTCTAACTAACATTTTATATAGCTCTTCTTTTATTCTATGTAAATATATAACATCATTACTACAGTATTGTAATTGGGCGTCTGATAAATCTTCCAGTTTTTTATTCCAATCACTTGATCCTAGCCTCTTATCTAATTTTTTAGAACAAAATTCTAGCACTAAGTCCTTAAGACCATGGTTTTGAGAATAAGTTCTAATTAACTTACTTGCTATTTTATTATCCCAGATATTTTTAACTTCACATTTTAAAAAAAATTCTAAAGCTGAAACATCATATCTTAAATAATGACCAATTTTTGTAATTTTATTATTTTCTAAAATTTTTACTAGATTAGGCGCTTTATAGTTTTTTCTATTTGGCTGTATAATATAAGCATCGTTATTGCCTGTGCTAATTTGAACTAGACTTAGAGAGTCTCTGTGAGGAATTTGCAAGCCAGTACCCTCAGTATCAATTGCAATATCTGAATATTTTTCCAATTCTTTTAATGAATTTTGATCTATATCATCTTGAAATTTTAAAATTTTTGTCATACCTAAGCTATTATATAATGTTAATGTTAACAAAATGCAAAATAATCAGAAAGAAATAGCCATTTTTGGAGGCGGGGGATTTATAGGTAAACATTTAATGCGTGAACTAACAAAAGTTGGTTATCGGGTTAAAGTAGCTACACGTAATCCATACCTAAAAGGGTACTTAAAGCCATTAGGGAACCCAGGTCAAATTGAGCTCTTTAAAACTAATATTTTTGAGCTAGAAGATATAAAAAAAATTCTAAGAAACTGTGATTACGTAATTAATTTAGTTGGAATACTTCACCAAAACTCCAAACAGAGATTTGAACAGTTACACGAAAAATTTCCATTTATTTTAAGCAAATTATGTAATGAGTTTGACATCAAAAATATTGTCCATCTTAGTGCTCTAGGAGTTAACCCAAATCATAAATCAGAATATATGAGATCTAAACTACAAGGAGAAATAAATATTGGTGAAAATTTTAAAAATGTAAAAATTTTAAGACCCTCAATAGTATTTGGTCCAGAAGATAAATTTTTTAATAGGTTTGCTTCAATTGCACAATTTTCTCCAGCACTTCCATTAATTGGTGGAGGAAAGACTAAATTCTCCCCCGTATATGTAGGTGATGTTGCTAAAGCAATTACTAGTGTATTAAAATTAAAAGATTCTCAAAAGAGTATTTATGAAGTTGGAGGACCTGAAATTTATTCTTTTAAAGAACTTATGGAAATTTTGCTAAAAGAAATTAAAAAAAAAAGAATATTGTTATCAGTGCCCTATCGTATTGCAAAATTCAATTCTTATTTTTTACAAATGTTACCGAATCCACTTATTACTCCCGACCAAGTAGAAATATTAAAATATAATAATATTATTAGTGGAAAATTTCCTACGTTAAAAGATCTAGAGATTGTTCCAAGTTCAATTAAAAATATACTACCAAAATATATTTATCGTTATAGAACTGGTGGAGAATTTGGTTAGTGTATTTAGGCAGATTTAATTTTTTTTTCAATAAACTGTGGAATATCTTCTTCTGTAATTTGATCATCTTCCTTAGCATTTTTAGGCTGAAAAGCATAAAGCATATGAAGACGACAATAAGGAAATTTTTCAACTGATTGTCTTCCACAAAAAAAACTTGCTGGTTCCATTTTCTCTCCTAAGGGCCACCTACAGAGCTGATCGGTTAGATCTTCAAGCTTAGTAGGGTTTTCTTGTTCAAAATTTTTATCTAATAGCAAAGCTTTAAATCTTGCTTTTCTACCTAGTTTTTGATTTTTTATTTCAGGAGCATTATTTTTTTCAGTATTAGAACTTACTTTTATTGTTGTTTTTTTTGATACTGCTCTTGTTTCTAATTTTAAACGAAATGCCTTACCTAAAACTGAATTTCTAGTTGTACCATCAGCAAGTATATTGGCAATCTCACTACCAGAATGACCTTTCTTCCATAGTTCTTTTAATTTTTCTTCTTTTTCAGGTGTCCAGCTCATTTTTTTAATGACTAATTAGATCTACTATATATTGTATTTGCAATTAAAAAAAATACTGTATGTGGATATTTTATTCACAAGGCCAACTTTAACCAGCGTTCTTTATTTATTCTACCTTTAATATATAAACTTCCTATGGTTGAAATAGAAAAAAATTATGAGATTAACGAAAAAAAAATTGGATATATTAATTGGATAGGTTTATTTGCACTTTATCAAAAAGAAATACTAAGATTTATCAAAGTTGGTGTACAAACAGTTGTTTCTCCTATTGTTACCTCATTACTTTTTTTAATGGTGCTCTCGCTAGCTATTGGCAATGAAAGAGGGGGGTCTTTAGGCTATCCATTTCTTACTTTTCTTGCACCAGGATTGATTGCAATGCAAATAATACAACAAGCATTTTCTCACACTTCATCTTCAATTATGATTGGTAAAATACAAGGAAATATTGTTGATCTTTTATATGCTCCACTATCACCACTAGAAGTCACTTTAGCAACGATATTGGCTGCGGTCACTAGAAGCTTAACAATAACCGTAGCATCAATAGTAGTTTTTAGTTTTATTATTGATCTTAAATTTCATAATATCTATCTTATCTTCATATATACTTTTTTAGGATCTTTTATTCTAGGAGCTATTGGTTTTATAATCGGTTTATGGTCAGAAAAATTTGATAATATGGCTTCTGCAACAAATTTTATTATAGTGCCCTTATCATTTTTGTCAGGAACTTTTTATTCAATTAAAAAGCTGCCAGAAGTTTTACAAAAGATAAGTGAATGGAATCCATTTTTTTACATAATTGATGGTTTTAGATATGGCTTTTTAGGGGTATCAGATGGTTCATTAAAATTTGGATTTTGGTACCTTACTATCTTATGTTTTTTTACTTGGTTTACGGCATATATTTTGTTCAAAAAAGGTTATAAAATAAAATCTTAATACTTTATGAGTGCAGTTCTTGGTACATATTCAAGAAAACCTATTTCTTTTAAAGAAGGAAAGGGAAGTTATTTATTTGCTGAAAACGGTGACAAATATCTTGATTTTGTTCAAGGTATAGCAACCAATATTTTGGGTCATTGTCATGAACATTTAGTGAAAACCGTTCAAGATCAATCTAAAAAATTATGGCATATATCAAATGCTTTTATAATTAAAGATCAAGAAAGGTTAGCTAAAAGATTAACAGATAATACATTTGCAGATTTTGTTTGTTTTCAAAATTCAGGAACTGAAGCAACTGAAGCAAGTATTAAAATTGCAAGAAAATATTTTCATAAAATTGGACAACCAGAAAAAAATAGAATTATTACTTTTCAAGGAGCATTTCATGGAAGAACTTTAGCTGCTTTATTTGCAGCTAATAATCCAAAGCATACAGAAGGGTTTGGTCCAAGAGTTGAAGGTTTCGACCAAGTTCCTTTTGCCGATCATGAGAAAATAAAAAAAGCAATAAATAAAAATACAGCAGCAATTATGGTGGAAACTATTATGGGAGAAGGAGGAATTAAAGTTATCCCTGGTTTCTGTTTAAAAGGATTAAGAGAACTATGCGATAAAAATGGGATATTACTAATTCTGGATGAAGTACAAAGCGCATATAGAACGGGAAATTTTTTTGCTTTTGAATCATCAGGTATAACGCCAGATATCGTACCTATAGCCAAAGGGATAGGCGGAGGCTTCCCCCTTGGAGCGTGTCTAGTTACAAAAAAAGTTTCAGTTGGAATGACCCCAGGAACACATGGAAGTACTTTTGGTGGAAATCCATTAGCAATGGCTGTGGGTAATGCAGTACTTGATATACTTTTTGAAAAAGATTTTTTAAAAAATGTTAAAAAAAAAGGTGAATATTTTCACCAAGAGTTAAATAAAATTAAAGAAAAATATCCACAAGTCATTGCAGAAATAAGAGGAACTGGTTTAATAATAGGTTTAAAAATGTTGGTAGACAATAATCAATTTATGAAAAATCTTATGGATAATAAAATGCTTACTGTTAAAGCAGAAGAAAATGTAATCAGACTTTTTCCTCCACTTGTAGTAAAAAATAATGAATTAGATGAAGCAATTAATAAAATTGAAGTAGTTTGTAGAAATATGAGTTAATTATGAGAAAATTTATAAATATTGCAGACATAAATAAAAAAGATTTAAGACTTATTATTGATAACGCTAAATCAAGAAAAGAAAAAAGAATAAGTTTGAGTAAAAATGCAATAGACCAAGACGCTCCATTGGATGGAAAAATTTTAATTATGATTTTTGAAAAACCATCAACGAGAACTAGAATCTCTTTTGACCTAGCTGTTAAACAATTAGGTGGAAAATCATTAATTTTAAACCCCGATGAAATTCACTATGGAACTGGTAATGAAAGTTTGTATGATACAGCAAAAATTTTATCAAAATATGCTGATATAGTTATGCTTAGAACGCATGCTCATAAAAATATTGTTGAATTTTCAAAGTATTTGGAAGTGCCATTGATCAATGGATTAACAAACCTAAGTCATCCTTGCCAAATTATGTCAGATATCATGACATTTGAAGAACTTAAAGGACCAATAAAAAATAAAAAAATTGCATGGTTGGGAGATGGAAATAATATTGTTTATTCTCTAATCGAAGCTGCAGTTCAATTTGAATTTGAATTAAGTATTGCTTCTCCAAAAGAATATGAGCCGAATAAAAAAATTTTGCAGTGGGCTAAAAAAAATAATGGAAATATATTAGTAACCAAAGATCCTATACAGGCAGCTAATTCTGCTGATTGCATTATGACTGACAAATGGATTTCAATGGGAGATAAAATAAATAAAAATAAAAAAAAAAAAGCGCTTAAAATTTATCAAGTGAATAAAAAAATCATGAAAGTTGCTAATAAAGATTCAATTTTTATGCATTGTCTTCCGGCTAGCAGAGGTGAAGAAGTTACTAGCGATATAATGGATGGTGAACAGTCCGCAGTATGGTTAGAAGCTTTAAATAGAATTCACGCACAAAAAAGCATCATAGAGTGGTGCCTTCAATAAGTATTTAATTTATAGGTAAAGGGCTACTTGAATTTTCATTCATATATAAAATTATAGCAGCTCTTTCTTTAGGATCTTTTAATCCAGCAAAAGACATTTTAGTTCCTTTTATCCAATCTTTTGGTTTTATCAAAAACCCATCCATTTCTTCAAATGTCCATATTTTTGCATGCGCCGCCAATGCTTTAGAATATTTATAGTCTGTTATACTTCCAGCTTTTCTTCCAATGACACCCCACAATGCAGGCCCAATTTTATTTCCACCCCCCTGAGCTATACTATGACATGCTGCACACTTTTTAAAAATTTTCGCTCCTTCGCTTGCATTTGTTGACGCAAATAATGCCATAATATTTTGCACTTCTCCTTCTTCCGAACTCATTCCAGTAGCAACTTTAGAAGCAATATCATCTGCTTGGTAAACAGATTTTTCTGGTTTTTCAACGTAATATATTACATCAGTAATTTTATTAATTCCTAAAATTAGGATTAAAACTAACGCAATTGAAACAACAATTTTATTCATTTTAAAAAAGCTCTTAAATTTAGTACAACTTAGTTTTAAGATATAGCATGAGATAGGTCAAAAAAATGATTTTAGTTACTTTATTTTGCGACGGTTAGACGCATAATTTTGTTATTTATGAAAAATACAGCAATAATAATACCATCTAGGTTAGGTGCAAAAAGATTTGCAGGAAAACCCCTAGCAAAAATTAATGATATCCCAATGATTATTCATGTTTTAAATAGAGCCAAAGAATCAAAAGTTGGTGAAGTATTTGTTGCTACTCCAGACGAAGAAATACTTAAAGTTGTTAATAAAAATGGAGGTAATGCTATTTTAACTGATAATCAACAACCATCAGGTAGTGATAGAGTATATGAAGCTTATATAAAAGTATTAAAAAATAAAGTTGATTTTATAATCAATTTACAAGGAGACATGCCAAATATACATCCTGATTCTATTTCAAAGTTAGATAAATTAATGAAAAATGATAATTGTGATATTGGGACTTTAGCATCAATTGTGCAAAATGATGAAATTTCTAATCCAAATGTTGTTAAAGTTCATACAGAAAAAAATTTAAGTCATGGTGATTTTTTAATTACAAAAGATTTTTTTAGATCTAAGAAAAATTTATATAATAAATATATATACCATCATTGTGGTGTATATATTTTTACAAAAGAGGCACTATCAAAATATGTAAGTTTTCCAAGATCTAGGCTGGAGATCGAAAGAAATTTAGAACAAATGAGGGCTATAGAAAATAATTTGACAATAAAAGTTGGATTGTCAAATTCATCTCCTTTAAGTGTTGATACAGAAGAAGATTTAGTTAAAGTAAGCAAAGAGATGAGCGCATTATGAAAAAAAAAACCAAGGTAGCTTTTCAAGGTGAAAAAGGAGCATATTCGCATTTAGCTAGTTTAGAATTTTTTCCAAACGCTGATGTAGTGGCTTGCCCAACTTTTGAGGAAGTTTTTCAATTAGCAAGCATGCATAATGATTATAAAATTGTTATACCAATTGAAAATTCCTTAGCCGGAAGAGTTGCTGATATACATTATTTAATACCAAAGTATAAGTTGCAGATACACGCAGAGCATTTTCAGAATGTTACACATAATTTACTTGGAATAAAAGGTTCAAAATTACAAAATATTAAAACTGTAAGAAGTCATATACATGCAATTGGTCAATGTAAAAAAATCATTTTTGATAATAAGCTTAAAGTAATTATTTCTGCAGATACAGCAGGATCTGCAAAATTTATTTCACAAGTAAAAAAAAAAAGTGAGTCCGCAATTGCATCAAAACTTGCTGCAAAAATTTATAATTTAGAGATACTAAAATCTAATATTGAAGATGAGGGTGGAAATGTAACAAGATTTTTTATAATGGGTAAAGATTCTCAACATCCTGAGAATAATAAAAAAAAAAAATATATTACAAGTTGCATTTTTAAACTTAAAAGTATCCCCGCAGCTCTTTATAAAGCGTTAGGAGGTTTTGCAACTAATGGTGTAAACTTGTGTAAATTAGAAAGCTTTTCAGTGAAAAATACTTTTGATCAAGTAAACTTTTATATAGATATAGAGGGGCATATAGAAGACCTATCACTGCAAAAAGCGCTTGAAGAATTAGGTTTTCATACAGAAAGATTAGACATTTTGGGGGTATACGAAGCTAATCAGTTCAGATTTAAAAATAAATAACCTAACGTATATTGCAGTTATTATTTTGATACTGATATAATAAAATTGGAGGCTGGCAATGGGTGGAATTTTTTGAACAACCGTGTCAGGAACGAAAGTTAGCAGCACTAACAGAATATTTCAGGTTATTGTTCAGTCTCCTTAGGAAGATAAGGAATATAATATGCATAAAGTATTAGCATTAAAATATAGACCACAGAATTTTAAAGAACTAATTGGTCAAAATATAATGGTTGAGACAATAACTAACTCAATTAAATTAAATAAATTACCAAACGCATACTTGCTTACAGGAATTAGAGGTGTTGGAAAAACTACAACAGCTCGTTTAATTGCAAAAGCATTAAATTGTAATGAAAATTTTATTGATAAAAAATCTGGAGAGTATTGTGAATGTAATAATTGCTTAGAGATAGGAAAATCTAAACATCTCGATGTACTGGAGATGGACGCAGCTTCAAAAACAGGTATAGATGACATTAGAGAGTTAATCGATTCTTCAAAATATAATCCTACTAGCGCAAAGTATAAAATAATAATTTTAGATGAAGTGCACATGCTTTCCAAGCAAGCATTTAATGGATTATTAAAAACCTTAGAAGAACCTCCTCCACATTTAAAATTTATTTTTGCCACCACTGAAGTTAAGAAAATACCTGTTACAATTATTTCCAGGTGTCAAAGATTTGATTTACATCGAGTTTCAATAAAAGAATTAGTAGAAAATCTAAAAAAAATTCTAAAAGTGGAAAATGTAAAACTATCAGATAGTGCTTTAATTTTAATTTCAAAAGCATCAGAAGGTTCAGTAAGAGATTCTTTGTCTCTTTTAGATAGAGCTATTGTAACTCAAACTATTGAAAATAAAGAAGTTGATGAAATTTTAATAAGAAAAATGTTAGGTTTAGCGGATCGATCAAAAGTCTTAAATTTACTAGATTTAATTTTTAAAGGTGACCAAAAAAAATCTATCGAATGCCTAAGACAACTAATAGATGAAGGTATAGAACCTAATAATTTTTTAAATGAACTTTTAGAAATAATTTATTTAATACAGCAAAAGCAGAATATTGGTAATTTTGATTCTAATATGTCCATATCGGAGTCCGATAATACTTATATAGATTTACTTTCAAAAAATGTAAAAGTATCTACACTAATAGTTTTTTGGCAACTAATTTTAAAAGTTTTAGAAGAACTGTCTATTGTTTCCAATCAGATCTTATCTTTAGAAATGTTGGTAGTTAGACTTGTACATTTAAAATCCATACCCTCATATGAAAAAATTTTAGATTCTTTAAAAAAAAATGAAATAGATCACAATCAAAAAATAGATACCAGTGAAGAAATAAAAACCAAAGAAGAAAAAAAAATTTTTTTAAATGAAGAAAAAAAAGCGTCGAAGATTTCTAAAGATCAAATAATAAATACTATTCAAACAAAACCTACAGAATCATCTTTAGATCAAAAAAAATCAGAAGTAGAAAAAGTCTCTTCTTTTGAAGAACTTATTAATATAGCTTCAAGAAAAAAAGAAATAGAATTAAAATATGATTTAGAAAAAAATGTCAATCTAATTAAATTTTCTGAAGGAAAAATTGATATTAGTTTTAATCAAAATTTAAATAAAAATTTTGTCAGAAATTTATCACAAAAATTACTTGAATGGACTAAAAATAGATGGGTTATAACTTTATCAAAGGAACTAGGACAAAAAACATTTTTTGAGACACAAGTTATTAAAAAAAAACAAATATTTGTTGAAGAAAAAAAAAGCAAAACATATAAAGAGTTTAAAAATATTTTTCAAGATGGAGAATTAATAGAAATAAAAAAAAATGATTAGCTATGCCGGATTTTAACGATTTAATTTCACAAGCAAAAAAAATGCAAGAAAAAATGAAAGAAACACAGGATGCATTAAAAAGTATTGAAGTAGAGGGAGTTTCAGGTGGAAATGCAGTAAAGATAATTATGAATGGAGACGGAGATATCAAAAAAATTTCTCTCGATGATAGTTTACTTAGAGAACAAAAAGAAATTTTAGAAGACCTGATAATAGCAGCACACAGTGATGCAAAATCAAAAATAAAGAAAAAAACTTCAGAAGAACTCTCAAAAATTACAGGTGGAATAGATTTACCTCCTGGGTTTAAACTTCCATTTTAATCTCATGCCAGAAAATAATGTAAAAGAAATAGAAGATCTAATTAAAATAATATCAAAATTACCTGGGCTAGGTCCGAAGTCAGCAAAAAGAATTATTTTAAAACTTATTAAAAATAGAGAGGAACTTATTAAACCATTAACTAATACACTCGCCCAGGTTTATAAAAATGTAGTTCGTTGTAACATATGCGGAAACTTAAAATCTGTTAATTCAGAATGTATTTGCCTGAAAAAAAAATACGATCAAATTTGTGTTGTAGAAAATATTGCGGATATGTGGGTTATTGAAAGCACGGGTATATATAAAGGTCATTATCATATTTTAGGTGGGACATTACCAAATTTTGAAAATAAAAATTCAAGTAACGGGTTATTAATAGATTCTTTAGTAAATAGAGTTCAGAATAATTCAATAAAAGAAGTCATACTAGCGACTAGTGCAAGTATTGAAGGTGAAACAACTTCTCATTATATATCTGACAGTTTAAAAGATACGAAGGTTAAGATTACAAGACTAGCCAAGGGTGTTCCCGTAGGCGGAGAAATAGAGTTTTTAGATGATGGAACTTTATATTCAGCCTTTAAAAATAGATCATCTGTAGTCAGTGATTAAATTTTTTTAAGCAATCTATTCAAGTGCAAGATAGGTTCAGTATATCCAGATGGTTGACTTCTTCCATAGAAAACTAATTCGCAGGCCGCTTTAAATGCAATGGAATTGTCGTAGTTATCTGACATAGTTTTATAAGAAGCATAACCTTTTAATGCAGGATCTCTAATATTTTGCTTATCAACAATTTTTGCCATTTTTTTCATAGTTTTTAATACGCGCTCTCTACTACAAACCCCATGGTGAAGCCAATTAGCGATATGTTGTGATGAAATTCGTAAAGTCGCCCTATCTTCCATTAGACCTATATTATTAATATCAGGAACTTTGGAACACCCAACGCCTTGATCTATCCATCTAACAACATATCCTAGTATTCCTTGTGCATTATTTTCTAATTCTTTAGCAATTTCATCAATAGTCCAGTTTGGTTTATCAGCAATAGGAATTGTAAGAATATCATAAATTTTCGATCGAGTTTTATTTTTTAATTTTTTTTGATAAGAAAAAACATTTACTTGATGATAATGTAAAGAATGAAGTGTCGCTGCTGTTGGTGATGGGACCCAAGCACAATTTGCACCAGATTTTGGATGATTAATTTTTTGCAAGACCATGTCTGCCATTTTATCGGGCGCAGCCCACATACCTTTTCCAATCTGCGCTATACCAGAAAATCCACAAGCTAAACCTACATCAACATTATTATTTTCATATGCTGTAATCCATTTAGAAGACTTCATATCTCCTTTTTTAATCATTGCACCAGCTTCCATCGATGTATGCATTTCATCTCCTGTGCGATCTAAAAACCCAGTATTAATAAAAACAACTCTATTTTTTACAGCTCTTATACATTCTTTTAAATTTACTGTTGTTCTTCTCTCTTCATCCATTATACCAATTTTAATTGTATACTTTTTCAATCCTAAAACTTTTTCTACTTTCTCAAATATTAAATCAGTAAACGCAACTTCATCAGGACCATGCATTTTAGGTTTCACAATATAAATAGAGTTGGTTCTTGAATTACCTTTATTTTTAAAATCATGTATGGCAGCAGCACTAGTTATAAATGCATCCATAATACCTTCAGGCATTTCTGAGCCATCTTTTAATAAAATAGATGGACTAGTCATCAAATGACCTACATTTCTATTGAGCATCAATGCTCTACCGTGTAATTTAAATTTACTTCCGTCTGGAGAAATATATTCCCGATCTGGATTTAATTTTCTTAAAAATTTTTTTCCATTTTTTTTCCCTTTATACTGTAGGTCACCTTTCATTAGTCCTAGCCAATTTTTATACCCTTTGACTTTATCTTCTGCGTCTACCGCAGCAACAGAATCCTCGTGGTCCATAATTGTAGTTATGGCAGATTCTAAAATTATGTCATATATAGCTGCCTTATCTTGTAATTCACCTGCAGATTTATCTTTAAGACCTCCAATTGTATAGTTTGGATCAAACTTAATATCTATATGAAGATTATTATTTATTAATAAAAGTGAAGATAAATTATTTAATTTTTTTTTATACCCTACAAATTGTTTAGGATTTTGTAGGTTTAAGTTTAGCTTATTATTTACAACCTTTGGAATTTCAGAGATATTTTTCCAACTACCTTTTTTTAAAGGAACATATTTGTCTAAGAAATTACGAGCATACTGAATAACTTTTTCACCTCTTACATAATTATATTTTTTTCCACGTTCGGCACCGTTTGATTCTGAAATTACATCTGTGCCGTATAATGCATCGTATAAACTTCCCCATCTAGAGTTAGCAGCATTTAAAGAGTATCTTGCATTCATTACTGGTACTACTAGTTGAGGACCGGCAATTGTTGAGATTTCTTTGTCTACATTCTTCGTTTTAATTTGAAATTTTTTTTTTTCTTTTTTCAGATAGCCAATTTCTTTCAAAAAATTTGAATATTTTTTTATATTAATTTTTTTACCTCTTTTATCTCTATGCCAAATATCAATTTTTTTTTGTAAAATTTCTCTAAACTCTATTAGATTTTTATTTTTAAGAGCAAGTTCATGCGAATATTTATCTAAACCTTTCCAAAATTTTCTTTTGTTAACGCCAGTATTAGGTAAAAGTTCATTATTAACGAAATTTAATAACACTGAAGCTATAGATAAACGTCCAAGAGAAACATATTTTTTTGCCATAATTCTGTATATTATATATATATGACTAATATGAAAAGTTATTTAGAATTTGAACGTGATATAAAAGGCTTAGAAGAGGAGCTTGATAAATTAAAAGACCCTTTTAATAAAGGAGGTCTATCCGAAGTTGAAATAGACAAAATATCTAAGATTGAAGATGAGATTAATAAAAAATTAGATATTTCGTATAAAAACCTTAATGAGTGGCAAAAAACCCAGGTTGCTAGACATGAAGAAAGACCAAAATCAAAATTTTTTATAGAAAATTTATTTACAAATTTTATTAATTTATCTGGCGACAGAAGATTTTCAGAAGATACATCTGTGCTTGCGGGGTTTGCTTTCTTCGAGGGAAGATCAATATTAGTTTTAGGTCAAGAAAAAGGAGATAATCTTGAAAGTAGGCTAAAAAGAAATTTTGGAATGATGAGACCAGAGGGATATAGAAAATGTATAAGGTTAATGAAACTTGCAGATAAATTTAATATCCCAATAATATCTTTGATTGATACACCTGGAGCTTATCCTGGAGTAGGAGCGGAACAAAGAGGACAAGCTGAGGCAATCGCAAGCTCTATCGAATGTTGTCTATCTTTAAAAGTGCCATTAATTTCAATTATAATAGGTGAGGGAGGTTCAGGAGGAGCAATTGCGCTTGCTTCAGCAAATAAAGTTTTAATGTTGGAACATTCAATTTATAGTGTAATTAGTCCCGAGGGTTGTGCATCTATACTTTGGAGAGATCCAAGTAAATCATTAGAAGCAGCAAAGGCAATGAAGTTAACAGCAAATGAATTATTCACAATGGAAATTATTGATGAAATAATAAAAGAACCAACTGGAGGAGCTCATAGAAATAAAGAAGAAATTATTTTATCAACTAAAAAAGTTTTAATTAAGTACCTAGATGATTTTGAGAAATTATCTGGTGAAGAAATATTCCAACAAAGACAAGATAAATTTTTAAAGATTGGAAAACAAAAAACTTTTAAAGTATTTTCTAGAAAAAACCAATGGTATAAGCACAATAACTTATTTACAACTACTTATAATATTTTAATTAAATTTAAAAAAAAATTAATAGTTTTTACTCTTTTATTTTTATTTGTAATACTATTTTTATATTAGGCTATAAAGCACCATGACAGTGTTTATATTTTTTTCCTGATTTACAAAAGCATGGTTCGTTTCTTTTCATCTTTCTAGGTATCAAAGGTTCATTTTTTTTAGTACTTGCAGGTTTATTAAGTGAAGCTTGTTCTTTGTCCACTACCTCAAGATTATTTAAAAAAGTAATAAAATCAATTTTGATTTTGTTGAGCAGTCCTTCAAAAAGTTTAAAAGACTCCCTTTTAAATTCTTCCAAGGGATCTTTTTGAGCATAACCTCTGAGCCCAACAGCTTGTCTTAAATGTTCTAGATATTGTAAGTGAGATCTCCATAAAAAATCAATAGTTTGTAAAAAAACTCGTTTTTCGAGCTCTATATTTGTAGATTCAGATATTGCTTGTATTCTTTTGTTTCTAAAAGTGTCAAAATAATTTTTTAGAGAATCTGCAAACTCCCCCTTCTTTAATTTTATTATAGTTGAAAACTCTTCATCACTTACTGATTTACCAAATGCAGGTTTAATTTTTACTTTAAAAGAATCAATCGTGTTTTCTCTTTCATGTATTTCTTTTTCGTTTGAAAAATCATTTATTAAATCTTCTGTAAATGATGCTATTATTTCATTAATATTTTTTGATTTTAAAACCTTTTTTCTTTGTTCAAAAATAACTTTTCTTTGATCATTCATTACATTGTCAAACTTTAATAAAGTTTTTCTTATGTCATAATTTCTACCCTCAACTCTTTTTTGGGCTCCTTCTAAAGCTTTATTGATCCAAGGATGATCAATTGATTCTCCTTCTTTTAGACCAAATTTTTTCATAATTGAATCTATTGATTCTGATCCAAATATTCTCATTAAATCATCTTCTAAACTTATATAAAATATTGAATTACCTTCGTCACCCTGTCTTCCAGATCTACCTCTTAATTGATTGTCTATTCTTCTGCTTTCATGTCTTTCTGTTCCGATCACAAAAAGGCCTCCAAGTTTTTTAACTTGCTTTTTTTCTTCGCTATTATTTTTATCTTTAGCTTTGCCACCTAATTTTACATCTGTTCCTCTACCTGCCATATTAGTTGAGCAAGTCACTGCATTTAATCTTCCTGCCTCAGCTATTATATCTGCTTCTTGTTCATGGTGTTTTGCATTTAACACTGAGTGTTTTATACCTCTATCCTTTAGAAGTTTAGAATAAGTTTCAGATTTGTTTATACTTGTAGTACCAATTAAAATTGGTTGACCTTTTTTATTACACTCAACGGCTTTATCTATGATTGCTTTATTCTTTTCTTTTTCAGTTCTAAAAATTTGGTCGTTCCAATCTTTTCTAATCATATTTTGATTAGTAGGAACTGAAACAACAGGAAGTTTATAGATATCTAAAAATTCTTCAGCTTCTGTTACTGCAGTTCCTGTCATTCCTGACAATTTATTGTATAAGCGAAAGTAATTTTGAAAAGTAATAGATGCTAGCGTTTGATTTTCACTTTGTATATCAACTTTTTCTTTTGCTTCTATAGCTTGGTGTAGTCCATCAGAAAGTCTTCTTCCCTCAAGAACTCTGCCTGTAAATTCATCAATCAACTGAATCTTATTATCTCTTACTATATAGTCAGAATCTTTAAAAAATAACAGATTTGCTTTAAGAGCTTGGTTAATATGATGTACTAAATTAATATTTTGAGGATCATAAAAATTATTATTTTTAAGTATTCCATAAGTTTTTGAAAGCTTTTCTATTTTATCAATTCCTTTCTCAGAAAGCATAACATTTTTGTTTTTTTCATCTAATTCATAATCTTGTTTATGAAGCTCTTTTATAAAATTATTACTTAAAAAATATTGATCTGATTTGTCTTCTGTTGGTCCAGAAATAACCAGCGGTGTTCTAGCTTCATCAATAAGAATACTGTCCACTTCATCTACAATACAATAATAATGTTCTCTTTGAACCATCTCCTCAATATTGTACTTCATGTTATCTCTTAGATAATCGAAACCAAACTCATTATTTGTTCCATAAGTCACATCACAGTTATAATTTTTCTTTCTTTCATCATCATCCATTTCGTTTGTTATACACCCAACAGTCATGCCTAAAAATTTATACACTTGGCCCATCCAGTCCGAATCTCTTTTTGCTAGATAATCGTTCACAGTTACCACATGAACACCTTTACTTTGCAATGAGTTTAAATAAACAGGCAGTGTTGAAACTAAAGTTTTCCCTTCACCAGTTTTCATTTCAGCAATTTTCCCTTGGTGTAGAATAGCCCCCCCCATTAACTGAACATCAAAGTGTCTTTCTGAAAGAGTTCTTTTAGAAGCCTCTCTTACACAAGCAAATGCCTCTGGAATTAACTCTTCTAAGCTAGCCCCATTTTTGATTCTAGATTTAAATTCTTCAGTTTTAGACGAAAAACTTTCGCTTGGAATATCTTTAATGGTAGATTCCCACTTATTAATTTTTTCTACAAGTATTTTTAATTTATCTATCTCTCTTTGACTTGAATTTTTTAAAAATTTACCGATAATGCTGTTAAAATTTAACATAAATAATTATATTGTTTTAATTAAGACTTATATAATCAATAATTGCGAAATTTAAATACTAATGACCTTAAATTTAAAAAACCTACTTAATCCCAAAGTTAAAATGTCAAAAATGGGGGAATTTCAAGAACTACAGCCTATTGATGGGCTGCAGATTTCATCGGTATCAGCTGACCTATATAAAGATGGAAGAGATGATTTGACTTTATTTTATTTTGATGAAGGAGCTAATTTTGGTGCCGTATACACAAATTCAAAAATTACGTCTGCTTCAATTAACTGGAACTTGAAAATAAAAAGACACTTTGTAAAAGCGTTAATGATAAATACCAAAAATGCAAATACATTTACTGGTACCAAGGGAGCTCAAGGTTTAAAGGAAGTTGCTCAAGCTTTATCTAAGTCTCTTACACTAAAATCATCACAATCACCAAAAGGAGTAAAAGAAATTGTAAAAATAACTGATTTACTTTTTGCTTCTACTGGGGTTATTGGAGAAGATTTTCCTTATTTAAAAATAAAACAAAGAATTCCTGAATTAGTTAAAAAATTGAGAATTGAACAAAATAAGTTTGTTTGGTTTAAAGCTGCTAGTGCAATAATGACAACAGATACAAGGCCAAAAGTTGCATATGAAGAATGTAAGATAGGCAGTAAGCTAATCAAAATTTCTGGCATTGCAAAAGGCTCAGGAATGATAGCTCCAAATATGGCAACAATGTTATCGTTTATTTTTACTGACGCGAACATACCATCGGTTTTTCTAAAATCTATTTTAAAAAAAATCACTACTACGACTTTTAATTCTATCACTGTTGATAGTGATACATCTACAAATGATATGGTTGGAATATTTGCAACAGGAAAAGCAAAAAATTCAAAAATTTATAATGTGTTAGATCCTAAGTTATTAGAATTTGAAAAAGCTTTACATAGGTTATGCTTAAATCTAGCTAAACAAATAGTTGTCGACGGGGAAGGTGCAAAAAAATTTATCACAATAAATGTAGTAGGAGCTAGATCAATAATGATGGCAAAAAATATTGCCCTCTCGATTGCAAATTCTCCATTATTTAAAACAGCTGTTGCTGGAGAAGACCCTAACTGGGGCAGAGTAGTGATGGCGATAGGTAAATCAGGTGAAAATATTCAAGCAAGTAAAATACAAATAAAGTTTGGAAAATATTTAGTTACAGATCAAGGTAAAATGGCAAAAGAATATAACGAAAAAGATTTACAAGAATACATGAAGTGGAATTCGATAGATCTAGAAGTTAATTTAAATTTGGGAAGCGCATCTTTCAAAGTTTATACTTGTGATTTTACCCATGATTATATTGATATAAATGCAGATTATAGAAGTTAGTATCCTCTTTTTTTAGGTAAAAATAAATAATATAATAGTTTTTAAAATGATCAAATATAATTTAGTTTGTAAATGTAAAGAAACTTTTGAGAGTTGGTTTTCTAATTCTAATGAATATGATTCTCTGCTTAAAAAAAAATTGTTAAAGTGTATTTACTGCGGATCATCATCAATAAAAAAAACATTAATGGCCCCAAATTTAAAGAGTAAATCAAATAAATTTTTAAAAAAAACAAAGTTAGAAAAAAAAGTTAAACGGCAACTTATTAATTTTAGAAAATATGTAGAAAAAAATTGTAAAAATGTTGGTGAAAATTTTAGCAGAGAGGCAAGAAGTATCCATTATGATAAAAAGAGATCTAAAGGAATTTATGGAAAAGCAACACCTGAAGAAACATCTGAGTTGCTTGAAGAAGGTATTGAGGTAGCAACTATACCATGGGTGGATAAATCAGAAAATTAATTTTTTGAGAATGTTGAAATATAGTTTACCGAAGTGTCTTTGCTTTCAAACCATTTTTTTGATAATAAATTAAATTTAATACCAATTATTTCATTCATAGAAAAATTATATTTAAGCGCGATATTCTCTAAATATTCTGGTGTTAAAAATCTATCCCATTCATGTGTACCTATAGGCAACCATCTTAAAATATATTCAGCTCCTAAAATTGCAAAAAAATAAGATTTTAAGTTCTTATTTATTGTAGCAACAAACATAATTCCATTTTTCTTTAATAGTTTAGAGCAGTTTTTTATAAATAAGTTTACATCTAAAACATGCTCAACTACCTCCATATTTAAAATTACATCAAATTCATTTTTCATATCCAAATTTTCTGGAGAACAATTAATGTATTCAATATCTAAATCCATTTCTTTTGAATGAAGTTTAGCAATTTTAATATTTATGTCTGAAGCGTCAACACCCACAACTGTTCCACCTAATCTTTTCATAGGCTCGCATAATAACCCACCGCCACAACCTATATCTAGAATCTTTAGTTTTTTAAGTGGTTCAGAGGTATTTGAATTAAGACGAAAATGTGAAATTAATTTTCTTTTTATAAATTCTATTCTAACTGGGTTAAAAAGGTGTAAAGGTTTAAATTTTCCATTTGGATTCCACCAATCTTTTGCTAGTTTTGAAAATTTTTCTATTTCTTTTTTATCTATTGTGCTCATTTTTAATATATATTTAGATACTCTTGTGCATTTTTATAATTAAGAGTATTTATTACCAAATAATATGCAAAGTAAATATCGTATTTTAGCTTTATGAAAAGAATAGTTATTAAATTTGGCGGCACTTCAGTTGGAAGTATAGAAAAAATAATTAATGCCGCAAAAATTATTAAAAAAAGGTATAAAGAAGGAAATGATGTAATAGTCGTCGTTTCAGCAATGGCAGGATCGACAAATGATTTAATAAACAAATCAAAGAAAATAAGTAAAAATTTTAATGAACCGGAGTTAGATACTCTGTTATCTTCGGGTGAACAAATAACTAGTTCTTTATTAGCAGGTGCTTTAATTGAGCAAGGTCTAAAAGCTAGATCATGGTTGGGATGGCAAATACCAATTTTAACAGAGGGTGAACATGCTTCTTCAAGAATATTTAAAATACAAACTAAAAATATATTAAGTTTTATGTCAAAAGGTGGAATCCCAGTAGTAGCTGGTTTTCAAGGCATATCAGAAAAAAATAGAATTTCAACAATTGGAAGAGGTGGATCGGACAATTCTGCTCTAATGATTGCTAAATTTTTTAAAACTGATTCTTGTGAAATATATACAGACGTCGAAGGAGTGTTTACGACAGATCCATCTATTAATTCAAAAGCAAAAAAAATAGAAAAAATTTCATATGAAGAAATGCTAGAAATGTCTTCTTTAGGAGCAAAAGTAATGCAGCCGTCTGCAGTTCAAACAGCAATGACGAATGAAATACCTGTTCATGTGAGATCAACTTTTTCAAAAAAAACTGGAACAAAAATTATTTCAGAAGACGAAATAGATTATAAAAAAATAGTAACAGGTGTTACGTATTCTAAAAATGATGCTAAAATCACACTTCTAAATGTGAAAGATAAACCAGGAGTAGCAGCAAATATTTTTGAACCATTAGGAAAAAGTAATATAAATGTAGATATGGTGGTTCAAAATATTTCGACTGACCAAAGAGAAACTGACATCACTTTTACTATAAAAAGAGAAGAATTAAATAAAACTTTAAAAATAATAAACAAAAATAAGGCAAATTTTGCATATAAAAAATTAATACATGATGACAAAGTTTCTAAAGTATCTATTATTGGCGGAGGTATGTTGGTTCAACCAGGAGTAACATATAAAATGTTTAGAACATTAGCTGATAAAAAAATAAATATTTTAGTAATCTCGACTTCGGAAATAAAAATCTCTGTTTTAATAAATGAAAATATGACAAAAAGAGCTGTTAAGGCTTTGCACTCAGCGTTTAAATTAGATTAAAAAATAAAATGAACTTAAGACCATTTCGTAATATTAAAAGAAGAAAAACCAAAGTGATTAAAGTTGGTAATGTAGATGTTGGTGGAAATTCAAAGATTTCTGTTCAATCAATGACAAATACCTTAACCACAAATATAGAAGCTACAGTGAAACAAATAAACCAATTAGATGTTGCTGGAGCTGATATTGTGAGAGTATCCTGTCCTGATCAAGAATCAGCTAAATCATTAAAAAAAATAATAAAAAGAGTAAAAGTTCCAATTGTAGCAGATATTCATTTTCATTATAAAAGAGCAGTTGAAGCAGCTTTATCAGGGGCACATTGTTTGAGAATTAATCCAGGAAATATTGGTTCGAAAAAAAAAATTCAAGAAGTTTTAAAAGCTGCAAAAGATAATAATTCTTCAATAAGAATTGGGGTAAATGCTGGCTCCTTAGAAAAAAATATACTTGAAAAATATAAAGAACCTTGTCCAGAAGCACTAGTTGAAAGTGCATTAAAAAATATAAGAATTTTAGAAGATGAAAATTTTTTTAATTTTAAAATTAGCGTAAAATCCTCAGATGTATTTTTAGCAACAAAAGCCTACAGGTCTCTATCATCAATTTGTGATTATCCTCTTCATTTAGGAATTACAGAAGCTGGTAGTCTAACTTCAGGAAGCGTAAAGTCTGCATTAGGAATAGGAATGCTACTAAGTGAAGGTATAGGAGATACTATAAGAGTTTCTCTATCTGCAGATCCAGTTGAAGAGATAAAAATTGGATATGAAATTTTAAAATCATTAAACTTGAGACATAAAGGGGTTAATATTATTTCTTGTCCATCATGCGCAAGACAAGCGTTTCCAGTTATAGATACTGTAAATATTTTAGAAAAAAAACTTTCACATATAAAAGAACCCATAACTTTATCAATTATTGGATGCGTTGTTAATGGCCCAGGCGAGGCCTCGCAAACTCACCTTGGCTTAACAGGAGGTGGCAAGAATAATCATATGATGTATCTTTCAGGCTTACCTCACCACAAAGTAGCTAGTGACAAAATAATTGAAGAAGTTGTCGATCTAGTGGAAAAAAAATCTAAAGAATTAAGAAATAATTAAATTGACATGATTCCTGTAGAAAAAGTTAAATTAATTGTCAGCACATACGAGAGTTTAGAAAAAGAACTTTCATCCGGTAATATTGAGAAAAAAGATTTTGTAAAAAAATCTAAAGATTATTCTAATTTTGGAGAAATTATAAATGAAGCTAAATGGTATATTAAATTTGAAAAAGAAAAAAATGATTTAAATAAAATTATAGAAGATAAAAAAGCTGATAAAGAAATGATTAAATTAGCTGAAAATGAATTAATTGAGTTAAAAGAATTAAAGGAAAAGTATGAAACAAAGCTTAAAATATTTTTATTACCCAAGGATGAGGCTGACGGAAAAAATGCTATACTTGAAATTAGAGCAGGGACTGGGGGGTTAGAAGCAACATTATTTGTTGCTGATCTTTTTAAAATGTATGAAAAGGTTTGTGTTAATAAAAAATGGTCATCAGAGATTATTAATATATCTAAGAGTGAAGCTGGTGGCTTTAAAGAAGTAATACTATTAGTAAAAGGAACAGATATTTATTCTTATTTAAAATTTGAATCAGGTGTTCATAGAGTACAACGTGTTCCTGAAACAGAAACACAAGGGAGAGTACATACTTCTGCGGCAACTGTTGCTGTTTTACCAGAAGCAGAAGAAGTAGATATTAAGATTAATGAAAAAGATTTGAGAATAGATGTTTTTAGATCAGGTGGGCCAGGAGGACAATCAGTAAATACAACTGATAGTGCAGTCAGAATTACTCATTTACCTACCGGTGTTGTGGTTAGTCAACAAGATGAAAAATCACAACATAAAAACAAAGCAAAAGCAATGAGGATTTTAAGATCAAGAGTTTATGAAGCAGAAAGAGAAAAAAAAAATAAAGAAAGATCAGAAGAAAGAAAAAATCAAATTGGATCAGGCGATAGATCAGAAAGAATAAGAACTTATAATTTCCCCCAAGGAAGAGTTACTGATCACCGAATAAATATGACAATACACAAATTAGAGGAATTTTTAAGTGGAGATGCTTTTGAAGAAATGAGCCAAAACTTAAGAATGAAAGATCAAGAAATTAAATTAACTAATTTAAAGTAAAAAAAATGATTATAGAAAATATAATTAAAAATGCATCTATACAATTAAAAAAAAATAATATCATATCTCATAATATTGATGCTGAGATATTATTATCTAATGTAATGGGTGTAGAAAGAGAATTTTTGATTTGTAATAGTAATATTAATATTTCAAACAAAATTTTAAAAAAGTATGATCTTGCTATTAATCGAAGAATTAAGAATGAACCTGTAGCTTATATAATAGGAAAAAAGGAGTTTTGGAGCAAAAATTTTGTAATCAATAGTTCCACTCTTGTTCCTAGACCTGAAACTGAACTACTAATTTTTAAAATTCTAAATTATTTAAAGAATAAAAGTGTAAATATTTTAGATATTGGCACTGGATCTGGTTGTATACTACTCTCCATCCTTAAGGAATTAAACTTAGCAAGAGGAATTGGAATCGATGTTTCATCTGAGGCTATTAAAATAGCAAATATTAATGCAAAAAATCTTAATTTATTAAATAAATCAAAGTTTAAGGTTTATGATTTAAATAATTATAATATAGGAAAGTATGATTTAATAATTTCAAATCCACCCTATATACCATCAAAGGATATAAAAAATTTGAGCAAGGACATTATTAATTTTGAACCAAAGAAGGCATTAGATGGGGGTATCGATGGCCTTGACCTAGTAAAAAAAGTTATTTATAAATCAAATTATCTTTTAAAAAGAAACGGCTTATTAGCTATAGAGATAGGTTTTAATCAATATAAAAGTGTTTCTAATATATTAAAATATTATAAGTTTAGAGAATTAAGCAAAGTATATGATTATAAAAGTAATGTTCGTTGTATAATAAGCACAAATTAAATTTTTTTTAAATTTTAAATATAATTATTTTGACAAATTAAACGATAAATGAATAGTATAGTAAACCTTTAAATAAATAAGGTACTCCAATAAAATATGTTTCAACGTAAACCAAGCAGATTTAGACGTAGACCAGGTGGTAGTAATCATCGACCGCATTCAAATAATTCGAATCACAATCGAATGCGAAATAACTCATTTTCAAATGGACATTCTAGAAATAATTTTAGAAATACACAAAGTGCAGAGAAACTTTTAGAAAAATATAATCTTTTAGCAAAAGAAGCTTTATCTTCAGGTGATAAAACTTTATCAGAAAATTATTTGCAGCATGCTGACCATTTTTTAAGAATAATTGGTGATAAAAATAAATTGAGAAATCAAACTAAACCAGATGAGATTGTTAAAAATGAAGAAAAAAATAAAAACAGCTCTAATGATACCAAAACCTCAACTGAAGAAATAAATAATGATTTGTAGTTTAATTTTTATTTGCAATCAACTCAGCAATTAATACATCAGTTTTTATTCTATTAATCTCAAACTTTTTTCTATCCTCCCCTTTTAATACTTTTCCTGATGGTAATTTTAATTTTTGTGAATTAACTTTTTTACCATTTACGATTACTTCATAATGCAAATGTGGACCTGTAGACATTCCAGTCGAACCAACATAACCTATAATTTCACCTTGTCTAACTTTTTTCCCTACCTTCATTCCTTTCGCAAAACTTTTCATGTGTGCATAAACTGTTTCATAGGTACTATTATGTTTTATTTTAATACAATTTCCTCCACCACCACACCATTTAGCTCTTGTAATAGTTCCGCTACCAGAAGCCATAATTGGAGTACCTGCTTTTGCCGCAAAGTCAGTTCCAAGATGTTTTTTATTATATCCAAGTATAGGATGTTTTCTCATACCGAAGGGTGAAGATAATCTTGCTCCATTAATTGGAGTTTTCATTAACGCTTTTTCAACACTTTTTCCATTCTCATCAAAATAACCAAAATCTTTATCTGTACCAAATTTATAAAGTGAAATTTCTCTACCATTCACCGACATGTGTGCATAAACTATGGATCCACTTTTTATAAATTTTCCGTTTTCATCAAAATACTTTTCATAAACTACCTTGAAGTAATCATTTTTTCTTATATCTCTTTGAAAATCTATTTCAAATCCAAAAATTCTAGCAAATTCAATAATAGTATCTGGATTCATACCAGATTTTGTAGCAGACGAGTAAAGATTGTTTACAATTGCATTTTCTGCAAGTGTTTTTTTTTTATAAAGTTTAGTAATAATTTTCTTTGAAACAATTTTATTTTCGTCGTTTCTCCCTATAGAAATTTTAGTACTTTTTGTAATTGGTGATGCAAACTTTATTATAGAATTATTTTTAGTTTTTGGGTCATTTTTAATAGTTATATCAATTTTTTTTCCTACAAGAAGCTGAGCTGGATTTCCATATTTTTTATAGTGATTAATAACTAGCTGAATTTCATTGTTATTAACTTTAAACTTTTTTAAAATCTTTTGAATAGTGTCACCATTTTTAACTTCATAATTTAAATTGTTGTAAGGTGATTTAATTTGTTTTAATAAAAATTTTTTAAATGTTAGTAAATCAGAAGAGTTTTTATAATTGTTAATTTCACTAGTTTTTTTTGTAATTTTATCATTACTCTTGTAAGAAATTGCTACTATCAACATAATAACAATCAAGAGACCAGAAAGTAGTAAATACTTTAATTTATCAACCTTTTTTCTATTAATTTCCAACATACTTAATAATTATGGCTTTATATTTATTCAGTTTTATATACTAAATTTTTTGAAATTTGCTCAAAAAATCCCTAATTCTTTAGTTATTTATAGCCAATAATCGCCTTGATTTATTAATTAATTAGCCTATAACCATCCCTCCAACCCTCAAAAAAGTTATTTTTTTAGCTAAATTGTGGAGTTGTTAATTAGAATATTAATAACCATGACTATAAATATAGTCTTGTTAATAATATTCTCAGCTTTTTTATATTGTAAAAAAAGAAGAAGAGAAGTGTGGACGGTTAGGTTACCAAAATTTGTCGTACACACTTCAAGAAGTATAAATAATT
>MDSV01120103.1_pt1 | contig 32661 bp, 32 predicted proteins | sample 810851 | NCBI WGS metagenome assembly MDSV01 (sample SAMN05326640, study PRJNA326480) | marine metagenome | isolation source: seawater | place: Atlantic Ocean: North East | collected 2012 | reverse complement strand
TTCAAACAACTACTTACTTTCTAAATATAATTAGATTCTTTTCTTTTTTAAATATAACGTAACTTGCTTTTAAAAAAAGAAGAATGGAAGGAAAGTTATCTTTTTTAACTACAGCCTTTAATTTTAAATTCTTGTACGATTTAACCCTTTTATCTCCGATTAATAATGCAGATAGAGCGATACTTCTATTTCTGAATTTTTTGTCTATACATATTGATACGTTCAAGTACTTACTTTTTTTTTCATATCTTAAATAACCGCAATTAATTTTCTTTATTTTTATAATAAAAATAAAATTAGATTCTTTTTTGATTGTTTTTAAAAACCAATTATTATGATTATCTAAACTAATTTTTTTAGTAGAAACTGAATTTTTTCTGTTTATTTTATCATTTCTTAATTTGTAAAAAAAAGGTGAATCACTCTCTTTGGCTTTCAATAGTTTTAATGTCATAAATTTTTTTTCAAAAAATTGATTATTTTTATAAATTTAGTTTTCGAATTATCTTAAATGGAAGCGGCTCATAAGCATTAATAGTAATTGGGCTTTCTTTTCCAATAAGTTTATCAAAAAAAATTGGTTGTAAGCCATAGCCAGGTCTTATTTTTTTTATATTTTTTTCTGTAAATTTTTCACCTTTTTTAATTTTTTTTATTACAAATATGGATCTTCTAAAAACTTTACTACTATCCTCAGACTTATTTCTGAAAAAATATTTTTTTCCTAAAAGTTTTTTATAAAAATTATTGCATCCAAGAATTTTAATTTTTGAATTATTTATACTATTTCGAAAATCGTAAATTTCTTCTTCGTTAATAGAAAAATTTGAGTCTAGTGCTTTAATATTTTTTAAACAAATATGTTTTTCAATTACCGTGGCCCCAGCATTGACTGCAGCTGCAGCAATCCTTGTGTCAGTAGAATGATCTGAAAAACCAATTTCACATTTAAACTTTTTCTTTAATATATTTATATTATTTAAATTAAAATCAGAAATTTTTGATGGATAATTGCTCACACAATACAAAAGAGTAATTTTTTTAGCACCGAATTCCTTAGCTTTATTAAAAGATAGCGTTATTTCATCTATTGAGGCCATACCTGTTGAAATAATAATATGTTTATTTGTCGATGCTAATTTTTTAATTAATGGAATATCTGTCATTTCAAAAGAAGCCACTTTATAAAAAGGGCATTTAAGTTCTTCTAAAAAATCTACTGCTTTCTCATCAAAAGGTGTACTAAATATTTTAATACCAATTTTTTTTCCGTAATTAAAAAGATCTTTATGCCATTTGTAAGGAGTGTGAGCTTTTTTGTATAAGTCCCATAAGCTTAAACCTTTCCACAAACCTTTCTTTATCATAAAATATTTTTTTCTTGAATTTACAGTCATTGTTTTTGGGGTATAGGTTTGCAATTTGACTGCATCTGCACCATTTTTTTTTGCCATATAAATTAGTTTTTTTGCATTAATGATATCTCCATTATGATTAGAGGAAATTTCAGCAATAAAAAATGGTTTATTAATTTTTCCCAACATGTTACATCAAGCAATATTTATAACTTTTCTGATATAATATAGTTTTATACTAAATGAAAAAATCTAACAAACATATAAACCTAATTAAAAAAATTCAAAAAATTAGATCAAGAAACAATGCAAATTGGATGAATATTCTTAAATTAGCTTTTAAATATGCTCCAAAAGATGCGGGTAAATTAATGAAGAAAATTAATAGTGATGATAAAAAAATATCAAATCTTGTAAATAAATTAACAAAATAGATTTATAAATATAATAAGAATGATCAAAACAAAATCTAGAGCAATAAAAATTAACAAAAATGGATCAGGTCAGAAACTTTGGAAAGAAGCAAAAAAAATTATTCCTGGGGGTAATATGTTTTTATCAAAAAAATCTGAAATGTATTTGCCTAATTTATGGCCTTCTTATTTTAAATCTGCAAAAGGATGTTACGTAAAAGATTTAGATAACAAATCTTATGCTGACATGACAATGGGTATAGGAACAAACATACTTGGATATTCTAATAGTTTTGTAAATAAAGCTGTTATTAATGCTATTAAAAATAGTTCAATGTCAACTCTTAACGCTGAAGAAGAAGTTATGCTTGCAAAAAAATTACTCAAAATTCATAAATGGGCGGGGGGTGTTAAATTTGCAAGAACTGGTGGAGAAGCTAATGCTCTGTCTTTAAGGATTGCTAGATCTTATAATAAACAAAAAACCAATATAGCTTTTTGCGGGTACCACGGTTGGCATGATTGGTATTTGTCAGCAAATTTAAGTAAAAAAAATAATTTGGACAAACATCTGCTTAAAGGCTTGAATCCTCTAGGTGTGCCAAAAGAACTTAAAAACACTGTCTTTCCATTTGAATATGGCAATTATGAGCAAATAATAAATATAATTAAAAAAAAAAAAATTGGGATAATTAAAATGGAAACTTCTAGAAGCCTACATCCTGATTTGAGATTCTTAAAATTCATAAGAAATATTTGTAGTAAAAAAAAGATAATTTTAATTTTTGATGAATGTACTTCAGGTTTTAGACAAACATATGGAGGGATTCACAAACTCTACAATTTAAAACCGGATCTTGCAGTTTTTGGAAAAAGTTTGGGTAATGGTTTTGCGATTACTGCGGTTTTAGGAAAAAAAAAAATAATGCAATCGTCAAAAAATAGTTTTATTAGCAGTACTTTTTGGAGCGAGAGAGTAGGATATGTGGCTGCTTTAGAAACCTTAAAACAAATGGAAAAAACTAAATCATGGAAAACAATATCTAGGCTTGGAAATTATTTTAGAAAAAAATTAAAAGATGTTTCTAAAAAAAATAACATACAGATTGAAATTAAAGGACTTTTGGCTATTCCAAATTTTTCTATTAAAAATGATACGAAAAATATTTATAAAACCTACATTACCCAAGAAATGCTAAAAAACGGATTTATCGTTAATAATTCAGTTTATATTAGCATATGTCATAATGAAAAAATTTTTGATAAATTTTTTAATGTTCTAGACAAAATTTTTAAAGAAATAAATAAACATAAATCAGAAAAAAAAAATAAAAAAGTTTCTTGATGATAAGGTTAGCGTTACAGGTTTTGGTAGATTAAATTTAAATTAATTTTGTCTCTTGTGTTGTTCTAAATAATATGGAATTGTTTCTTTCAGACCTTTTATCAAATCCCACTGCAATTCATAATCCAGATATTTTTTAAGATTTTTTGGATCTAGATTTATTTCAATTTTATGTTCCCCAGGTCTCATGGTGACAAATTTTTTATTAATTTTTTTTCCCCAAGCTTTTTCCAAAGAAGACACTATATCCAAGACAGAATGGTTCTTTCCACTCCCAACATGGACCACGTCAGTCCCAGTATTAACTTCTTTGTCAATTATTCTAAAAAAGGACTCGGACACATCTTTTACGTAAATGTATTCAGACTTTTGCAAACCGTCTCCATAGATAATTACTTCATTCTTACTAAGTGTATCCATAATGAAAGATGGTACTACCTTTTGATAGTTAAAAGGTGCGTTTAAATCAGCTTCTAACCATCTTTCTCTAGAACCATAGATATTTCCAAGCTTCAAACACGAAACATTTAATCCATATTCCTTGTTAAAAAGTTGTGCAATTTTTTCTACGGCGCCTTTTGTGATTTTATATGGGTTTAACCATGTTACATCTGGCGTTGTTGGTACCACGACTTTTTTATAGTTGTATTTTTTGGTCATTTTTAAAATTTTTGTAGTACCTAAAATGTTAGTTTTAACTACGTCTTCTATATCGTATGTAGTAATTGTTTCTGAGGTTCCTAAAATAGCGGCAAGATGAATAAAATATTCATTATTTGAAATAAGCTTCTCAAGCTTTGCATAATCATTGACATCTAATTTTTCAAATTTAAGATTTTCTTTATCTTTTGAAAGTTCTCTAATTTCTGGAGACTGCCAAAGATCTACAACTGTAATTTCGTAATTTTTATCGATAAATTGTTCAACTATATGGCTTCCAATAAACCCGCAACCACCAGTAATTATAATTTTTTTCATAACGTTTAGTATTTTTTTAATTTTGTATTGTCAAGAGAATAGTTTAGAGATAATTAAGCATTATCGTTTTAAGTATTTTTTTCTTATTGCTCAGCTTTTTAATTATATTGTAATCTGGCATTGTGTTTATGTCTGTAGTTTCAAAACTATTTATTACAAAGCCTAAACATTTTTTTGTATCAAAAGGTTTATCTTTTTGAAACTTTGATTTAATTTTCAAATATTTACTAAAATATTTGGCTTTTGTAATTTGTAGCGCTGAAGAAAATTTATAAAATTTTGGTACATCTTGAGATCGTTCAAAAGAAAAATAATTCTTTTTTCCAAAATTGAATATACCGAATCTGGCTTTTTTATTTTTTAAATCGATTAATTGAAATGGTTGTTCATTTGAACGATAAATAGAAACTATCGAGTTAAATTGTTTTTTTCTTTTTAAAATATTTAGAGCTTTTTTTATTGATTTAAAATTTAAAAAAGGATTTGTAGCTGGAGCAATTATCAAAAATTTGGGTATTTTGCGAAATTTTTTTTTATATTCTATCAAAAAATTAATAACTGCAGATAACATAGAAGAATTTGATGTAGATAATTTTTTTGGCCTTATACCAAGAATTTTTGCACCATTTTTTTTTGATATATTTGCAATTTTAATAGAATCAGTCGATACAAAAACATTTCCAATATTTGTTCTTAAACAATTTTCAATTTTATTTACTAAAATTGATTTATTGTTGATTTTTTTTAAATTTTTATTTTTTATCCTAGTTGAACCGCCCCGTGCAGGAATTAAAAAAACAGCAGTCATCTGCGTTATAATTTTTTCCAGTTAAAAGATGTATTTACTTGAATTCCTTTGATTTTATTTAATTTATTTTTTTTAAATAAAAAATTATTTTTTTTGTAAAATTTAACCACTTCATTAAGGCTGTAATTGAATAATTTATTTTTCTTTTTCATTAATTTTAAAAAGGTTTGTATTATTTTGAAATCATTTTCATTATCTAAAGTCATTCTTATATTTCTATAGTCTTTTCCAGTATTAAGAGTTGCATGTTGAATTTGTTGAATATTGTCTTCAACATAAAATGTTAAGTATTCAGTATTTTTAGTATCAACAGAAATTTTTTCTATGTCAAAAAGCAAATCTTTATTAAAAATTTCCACTTCCATTCCACTTGGAAGCTTTTTATTATTTGAGTATTCTAAATTATTTTTTAGATGAAATTCAATATTTTTGTCTAAGTAGAAAGGATCAATTAAAATATCGTCACCAGTTATTCGTAATACTAGATCGCATTTTTTATTCATTATTGCACTATTCATTCTTTTCAAAACATTGAGATTATCACCAAAAAAAATATCTATTTTATGTTTTTTGGCTATACTTTCAAAAATTTTGTCTTCTCTCATTTTAGAAGTGCATAAAATAATTTTATTAATTTTTTTTGCTTTTTTGACTCTAAGAATTAAATGTTCAATGGTCATAAAACCACAAATTTTTTTAAAAGCTTTATCTTTTAATCTTTTCGAAGCAGATCTAACGACTATAAGCGCTATAACATTATTTTTAACAAATGATTTATTAATTGGGATTCTACTATTGATATTTTTCAATGTTTTTTTGTTTAAAAAGTCTTTGTAATCTAATGAATTTATAAACGTATTTTTTGATCTTTTCATTGTTAGATCATTTTTTTTTATTGTTGTGTTTCTTGGTATTAAACCCTTTGCAAACCAAACTTTCTTAAACTTGTTTCTATAATTTATTTCAGCTTCGCTAAAATCAAAATTTTTTTTCCCTAAAATTTTAGTTTTCAACTTTTTGTTAATTACTAATTTTTTTTTAGATTTTATTGACTCGATAAATTTTTTAAATTCACTTGGCTCTAGTGAAGAATAATAGTCAACTCTATTTTTAGACCTTTCTAAAATTACATGTTTTTCAATATATCTCGCCCCCAAACTGTTCGCTAATCGAGGCACTAGGAATGCCATTTTGCTTCCACCATAAGTATGATCTTGAAACCCAAGATTGCAACTTTTAGCAAAGATATCTTTAAAAAATAAAATCCTATTTAAATTGTTGTCTTGAACTTTGGTTGGATAAGCTTGAAATCCATGCATTAATATTGGTTTAATATTTTTATTATTTAAAATTTTAATAGAAGAATGAATTTCTTTGATAGTACTGCCACCTGCAGATAAAAAATATTTTTTTGAATTATTTTTAATATTATCTAAAATTTCATAATTATTCAAATCAGAGGAATGTATTTTAAAACCGTCTAAGCCACATCTTTTAGCTAGATTAAATGCTTCATATCCAAAAATATCTGCATATAGATAAGTGCCTGAATTTTTTAAGGAGTTAATTAGGTCTTTCCAAACGGATTGATCAAAACTTTGATTTTTAAAATGTTGAAATTTTGGATGTGTTTTTGTTAAAAGTTCTTCCGCAAAGTAAATTTGAAACTTTATCGCATCCGCTCCTGCTCGTTGGCATGTCTTTGCTAATTTATATGCATAATCTGGGTCACCTTGATGTGTATTTGCAATTTCAGCAATTACTTCAGTTCTTAAATTCTTTCCCATTTATAAGTATCTTTAAAAGAACAGTTTTTGCAAATTTCCACATCCTCAATTTTACCTTCTACGTGTTTTTTTCTTACTTTATTTATATGCGCGTTATGCCAAATTTCTTTTATAGAACAAACTACTTGTTCAGGTTTATTAAAATTTTCGATTTTTTCTAAATTCATAAGTTCAAATCCTTTGGCCCCATCTTTTGCTTTATCAAAAATTTTCTTTAGGTCATTTGAGCCTGTTTTAATTGCTAATTCATCAACATACCCAACAGAATGACTTGATCCCCAGTCATAACAACACATGCTTACTTTTCCATCATAAGTAATTTGCAACCTTTGAAATGGTTGTTCGCATGGTAATCTTTTTTGGGATATAAAAATTGTATTATCAATATCAAAAAGAACTTCAGCATTCTCAATTTGTTTATTTTTTAATTTTTTCATTGCATCAGTTTTAAGTTTCTCATCTATATCTTTTAATTTTCCACCTCTTTCAGAATATTGTTTAACAGAAACATCATCAACAATATCTTTAAACAAATCAAAAAATTCCTTTTGTTCGTTCCTGGTATCTTTTGTTAAAACCATTTGTATTTTGGTTCTTGGAAATTTTGCTTTGAGATTATTTTTTATTTCACTAAATTTTCTTATATTCTTAATTACTTTATCAAATGTATTTTCTTTAAATCTTCCTGGTCTCATTTTCTCATAGCTTGATTTGGTCCCACCATCGAATGAATAAATCATTAAATCTAGACCAGATTTTATAATTTTTTTGGATGCCTCTTCATCAAGTTCTGTAGCATTTGTATTAATAATAGTTTCAAGAACTCCACTAGATTTTGCATAATTTATAATTTCAAATATTGCTGGATTCAATAGTGGTTCACCTCTCCAATTAAACTTCATTGACGGCACTTTTAATTCTGCTGCTTGATCAATCAGTTTAAACGCAAGTTTTTTGTTCATTATCTTATCAGGCGTAGCTACGGTTTGTCTAAAACAGTGTGGGCAAGCTAAGTCACAAACTGAAGCTAATTCAAGATCTATACAAAGAGGAGATAGCTCCAATTTTTGGAAGGAATCTCCAAATAATTTTTTATTAAAACAATTTTGAGGTTGGCCTCTCCAACCGCTTCTATAATTTAAATATCTTTTTTTAAATTCTTTGAGTATTTCTTCTTGTTCTTTTTTTGATTTGTCTTTTGTATAATATAAAAATGCTTTGTTTATATGCATATTCTCAGTCATAAAATTTATTTTATCTTGTTCACTACCTGATAAATTTTTTATAGCTTTGTAAGATATATCTTGTGAGATTGTAGCTTTTGACATAATTTAATTTGTTTCGAAGCAATTTATATATTAATTAAAAAATGAAATATATATAATAATTTATGCAAGATTTACCAATTAGTTTAATCAATTCTACATATGAAATTAAGTGTTGTCCTTTATGTAATTCTAAAAACTCCAAATTTTATAAGTATTTTTATAAAAATAGGTATACCGAGGAATTTTCAAATTTAATTGGGGTTAGGCCAGACTACTTAATGAGAAATGTTTCTCAAAGGCTTTGCATTAAATGCAAGCTGGTATTTAAAAGAAGGTGGTTTAAAAAAAAAATATTAAGAACTATTTATAATAAAAGTGCGCCTCACCATCCTAATGGTTGGGATATTTATTCTAATAAATTCTCTCCAAAATACTTTATTGAATTACTTGATAAATTGAAAAAGCAAAAGAAAGAGTCAAATAAAAATATCTTGAAAAGATCATTAATTTCAATAATTCAAGCAATAGATGATAAAAATATAAAAATAAAGAGAATTACAAAAAAATTTTCTTATTTAATTGATAACGATAAAAATAAATCAATTAATTCTGAAAAAAAAAAAATAATTAAATTTATTACTAAACCAAAAAAATTTTCTAGGTTTACAGGTTTTAATGATTATGAACTTTTTAAATTTATATTAAAAAAAAAAGGAAAATTAGAAAATTATACCGAAATAGGCTGCCCTTTATGGGGAATGCACAAAATTGCAAAAGAAAACATGCTCAAAACTTATCATATAAGACCAGATTATAATTTTTTTTGGGGCAAAAACTGTAAAAAAAATTCCTTAAAATGTGAAACAAAGCTTGGTGATAAAACAAAATTTCTAAATCTACATAAAATTAAAAAAAAATATGATTATATTGGAATTTACAATTATATTGATCATATCAATAATTTATCAAATTTTTTAAATTTAGTGTTTAAAAAATTTAAATCTGTTGGAATAATACAAGAAGATAAGATGAGAGGTTATCCAATTCAACACAATTACGGAATTAGTAATGATTGTATGAAGTTCATTGCAAAAAGATATAAAAAAAAATTAATTAAAAATATTAAATTATTTAAAAATTCAAAATATAATTTTTATCTATTTCTTTAAACTAAAATAAATTTAACTATGTGTGGTATTTCAGGAATAATCAATTTTAATAAAAAACCTAACAAAATTGTAGCTCAAAATATTAGCAATGCAATATTGCATAGAGGTCCAGATTTTCAAAGTAGTTGGTCAAATAATTTCTGCACACATAATATCGCTAGACTCTCTATTGTAGATCTAAGCGAAAATGGAAATCAGCCATTCTTAAGTGACGATAAAAAGATATCGATAGTTTATAACGGAGAAATATACAATTTTTTAGAAATTAAAAAAAAATATTTTTCCAAAATTAAATTTAGAGGGAATTGTGATGGAGAAGTTTTAGTTTATTTATATGAAAAATTTGGAATTAATTTTGTAAATGAAATAAAAGGAATGTTTGCAATAAGCATTTCTGATGAACGGAAAAAGTGTCATTATTTGATAAGGGATAGGTTTGGAATTAAACCTTTGTATTATCACTTAAATAATAAACTAAAAGAAGTTACTTTTTGCTCTGAGGTCCAAGGAATTTTTATAAATAATATCAAAAAAAATGAAAATTTGAATGAAATTAAAAAGTATTTAAATTTTGATTTATTGGCGTGCAATAAAGAAACATGGTTTCAAGATATTTTTCAACTTCAACCATCTCACTTTTTAGAAATAACAAAAAATAATATAAGAATAAGAAAATATTATAAAATTGAAGATCATATAGATGAGTCCAAAGACGAAAATAAAGCAAGTTTAAAGAACGAACAAAAAAAATTATTTAAAGCTCTTGAACTTTCATTTAAACAACATTCAATCTATGATGTAAAAGAGGGAGTTTTTACATCTGGGGGTGCAGATAGCGCATTGCTACTTGCCTTAAGCAAGAATATTAGGAAAAAAATAAATACTTTTACATTTAATTTTAAAGAAAAAAAATTTAGTGAAATTGATGAAGCAAAAAAATTAGCTAGTGAGTGTAATTTTTTTAATAAAGATGAAATTTTACCTAACAAAAATCTTTTAGATTATTATTTTAAAGTAATTGGAATTCAACAAGAACCTATTTCTTCATTAAGAGTAGTATCTCATCATCATCTTTATGAGCAAATAAAAGATAAAGCTAAGGTTATTTTTGAGGGATCTGGTGGAGATGAAATAAGCGCTGGATACAGGTATCAAGTCTTAGGATGGTACTTAGATATGTTGAAAGAAAAAAATATACAAAAAATTAATTCTGATTTTTCTAAATTTTTATCTTTATACCAACAAAAGGAAAAATATATTGATGGAAGTTTAAATAGACTGTTTGGACAAGGAGGTTCAACGTCTGATGGCTCTATTTTTTTTGACAAAAATTTTTTTAGTGAAGATTTTAAAAAAAACCTAAAATCTGATTTTGAAATTAAAAGACCTTTTAAAAGCAACCTTAGAAACTCACAATATGTGGACTTACATTACTTTAAATTACCGAGAAGTTTAAAGTATGCTGATAGGGCAGCTATGAGGTTCAGCATTGAGACCAGGCTTCCATTTCTTGATCACGAGTTGGTTGAAAAATGCATACAAATGCCATCAAAATTTAAATTTATTAATCAACATCAAAGGTTTTTATTTAAGAAATATATTAAGAGTAAAATTAAAAATTATAAATTTGAAAACAAAAGATCAATCGCTGATCCTCAACAATTTTGGCTTAAGAAAGAATTTAAAGAGTACATACAGGATAGTTTATCAAATAAGATTAATAAAAGTGATGATATCTTTGATTATAAGTATATACAATCTTTTTATAAAAAATTTCTATCATCAAAAAAACACATAAATTCTTATTTCATTTTATCTTTTTTAAATGTAATCACCTGGAGAGAGAAAGTTTTGAGATAAGTTATTTGAAAAAATTATATATAACAGACTTTTTGAATTTATTTTCTTTATCATAAGGTAAAATTTTTTTGCTGTAATCTTTATAAATTCTCTCCCAATCATGAGGATTAATCATTTTAACACTATCAATCAAAGTAATCATTTCATCAAAATTAGTAGAATTACTCCAAAATAAACCTTTTTTTTTAAAATTATGATCAAGCCCGTAAACTGGAAACCTGTCTGTAAAACAGACACATTTATATCCTCTAGATAGAAATTCATAACCAAACGTAGAGTCTGTAAAAATTATTAAAATATTATTAAATATTTTTTTATAGTCTAGGGAATTTCTATCTAGATCCCATGGGATAAAACTCCAATTATCATTTTCAAAATAATTTTTAAAAAACATCTCTCTATTTTTAGCACTGCTTTGAGAATTGATATTAAATTTGAAATCATAAAAACCATTTTTTTCTTTAAAATAGAGTTTTAAAGAATTTTTTTTACAGTATTTTATTACATTTAAAAAAACTTTTTTTTCATAATCATATTCATTAGTGTTCGGAGTGTGCAATTTGCCAGATATAAATATTACTTTTTCATAATTAAACTTATCTAAAGTTGGAAGGCAATTATTGTAAGTTGGTCCGCTTAAAAAAAAATTGGTTTTAATATATTGTGATAGAACTTGTTTTTCATATTCTGAAAACACAAAATAAGCATCACAACTTAAATCGTGTTTTGCTTTTTTTAGAAGGTTGTAGAAAAAAGGATCTCTCATTGCTTTCTGATCTGCAATAATTTTAACATTTTTGATAAGACTCTTAAGTTTATATAAAGCAGGATTATTATCTATCGCTGAGTAAATTACTTTAGGGCTGACTATCTTAACATAATTCCTTAAATAACTTTCTTTAAGCTTGAAAGGATTATCCATTAAACTTTTGAATAATATAAATAAATTTATTTCCTCAAGTCTTACAGCTATAGTGGATATTTTATATTTATCGAATAATATTTTAGCATTTGGCAAGCTATAAATATCATAAACTAAAACGTCAGCTTTGTTTGGTTTTTTAAATCTTATTTTTACTTTTATTACTTCTTTAAAAAATTTAATCATTTTTATATTTTATTCTATAAGTTCAAATTTTTTTTTTAATAGATTTAAGTTTTTTTAAAACGACTTTCCAGGAAAAATATTTTTCAGGATCTAAATTATTTGCAATCTTTTTAATAATTTTTAAGTCTTTTAAATTATCTAAGGTAACTCTAAATCTTGAGTAATCTTTTTTGATTTTATAATTACCTTTAAAAATTTTACTCGATCTTTTTAAAAAGGGAGTGACATGTTCTAAGTCATATTTTGATTTAGCATTTTTCCAACAATATTTAAGTGATTTATATTTAAATATTTCAATATCAAACCCATCGGGAAAACTTGGGGGGTTAGTATTGCAGTAGTAATCTAGTTTAAATTGGAAAAATTTTTTAGCTAATTTGTCAATAAGTTTAGGATCAGCAAAAGGGCAGTCGGCGGTTATTCTTAAAATATTTTTAGCATTAAAATTTGTTGCTGTTTTATAAAATCTATCTAAAACATTATTCTCTGAACCACCGAAATGCTCAACTTTATATTTTTTAATTTGTTTTAATATTTCTGAATTTTTTTTATTTTTTGGGTATGCAATAATTATCTTGTTTATAAATTTACTCATTTTTAATCTGGCTATTAAAAAATCTAAGGAATTATTTTTTTTGTTAATTCTTTTAAGAATTTTTTTTGGCAATCTTTTAGAACTTAAACGAGCTTGAACAATACATGTTAAATTAAATATTTTTTTTACCATTTTCTTGGATCAATTAATTGAAGATTGTTTGATTTAAATTTATCAAAATTTTTTTTGTTCTTATAAATTTTTGTATTCAAAATCTGTTTAAGTTGGTCTTCATTTTTCACCCCAATTACTATTTTATTTATAAACCTAAAATTGCTTAGGAAATTTATAATTTCTGTTAAAGAATTAAGCTTATTTTTTTTTAAAAAATTATGCCAATTTGACAATTCTTTAAATTCTTTAAATTTTTTAGGAATAATTTTTTTATCTACTAATATTCCTTGTAAAAAAATAGATCTAACATGAATTTTTATATTTTTTAATTTGATAAAATTAAGTAATTTTTTTTGGTTTATTCTTTGATCAAGAACACTAAATGGAACTTGGACAATATCAATCTTTATATTTTTTTTTAAAATTTTTAGTAAATCGTTATTTGAATATACTGATACTCCTAAATATCTAATTTTTTTATTTTTTTTTAAGATTTTTAAACGTTTAAGTATTTTTTTGTTTTTATCAGATAAGATATCTTTTGCATTATGAAATAAAAAATATTCAATTTTTGAAATATTTAATTTATTTAATAAATTAAAAAAAAAAGATTCAAAATTATTGTAAAAATTTGATTTTTTTAAATCAGCGCTTGACACTTTGAAGGAAATTTTAAATTTTTTTAGATTTATCTCTTTGATAATATTTTTAAATGAAGGATAACTCGAAGAAATATCCAATGTTTTTATATTATTTTTTTGAGAATACTTTAATAATGAAATTGATCGTTTATTATTAATGAATTTAGATTTAAGCCCATATTTAGCCCATAAATTTGCAGTGCCTAAAATGTAATTATTTTTGTTTATCTTCATATCTAAACGTACTATTTCATATTATTTCACATAATTGAACGAAAAAAACTTGACTGTTCAATTTTTGTACATTATGTACAATAATTGAACATGAAAAATGACAACATAGAAGATAATTTTGCTATTTTGCGAAATCTATATAAAAACCCTAACTACTCTCAAAGAGATTTAGCTAGAGAGCTAGGTTTGAGTTTAGGAAAACTAAACTATTGTATTAAAGCTTTAAAAGATAAAGGTTTAATAAAGATAAGAAGATTTAAAAAGTCACCAAATAAAATTGGTCATATAAAATATGTGTTAACTTCTCAAGGTATTTCACTAAGAACAAAACTAACAATAAATTTTATGAAAAAAAAAATGAAAGAATACGATGAATTAAAAATGGAGCTAAAAAAATAAATGTGGGCAATAATGAAAATAGATTTAAATAAAACTAATCTAATGATTGAAGATTTAAAAAAAAAACTTGGCAAAGATTTCAAATTTTATTCACCAAAGGTAAACATTCAAACATTTAGAAATAATAGGTTAGTCAATAGAAGTATTCCATTATTAGGAAACTACATTTTTTGTTTTCATCAAAACTTTAAAAGTTCAAAAATGATTGATAAATTGAAATTTGTAAAAGGTTTAAAATCATTTATTTATGGCTACCATCTTTACCAGCAAGAAATTGAACTATTTATAGATAGTTGTAAATCACTTGAGAATAAGAACGGTTTTATTTCAAAAAGTTTTTTAGATCTTAACTTAAATAAATTTTATAAATTTAAATCAGGTATACTTACAAACAAAATTTTTGAATTAGTAGAATTTCAAAAAAATAAGATAAAAATTTTAATTAACGGTCTAAAAATTCAAACGAATAATAATCATTTAATTTTTAACCATAATTAAAAAAAGTATGAAACAATTAAAAAAATATGCTTTTTTGCATAGTGCGGAGCTATGCTAATATATAAAAAATGATTAATAATAAAACAATTTTAATAACTGGTGGAACAGGTTCATTTGGTAAAAATTTCGTTAAATACATAGAAAAAAATTTTAAACCTAAAAAAATTATCATTTACAGCCGTGATGAACTTAAACAAAGTGAAATGATGCAGGAGTTTCCAAAATTAACAAAAATTTTAAGATTTTTTATTGGAGATGTTAGAGATTACTCAAGGTTGGCAATGGCTACTAGAAATGTAGATATAGTTTTTCATGCAGCTGCTTTAAAACATGTGCCGCTTGCCGAGTATAATCCTTTCGAGGTAATAAAAACTAACATTATAGGATCAAATAATGTTATACATGCTTCATACGAAAATAAAGTAAAACAAGTTTTAGCCCTGAGTACGGATAAAGCATCCTCACCTATCAATTTATATGGAGCTACTAAGCTTGCCTCTGATAAATTATTTATATCTGCTAACAATTTTAGAGGTAAATTGAAGACTAAATTTAGCGTAGTAAGATATGGAAATGTAATGGGTAGCAGAGGTTCTGTTGTACCAGTTTTTTTAAAACACAAGAACTCAAAACATATTCCAATTACTGACAAAAGAATGACTAGATTTAATATAACATTGAATGAAGCTATAAAGTTTGTAATCAAATCTCTTAAGGTTATGCAAGGAGGAGAAATTTTTGTACCAAAAATTCCATCCTTAAAAATTATTGATTTAGCAAGAGCAATGTACCCAAATAAAGAACTTAAAATCGTTGGACTTAGACCTGGTGAAAAACTTCACGAAGAGATGATTTCAGAGAGTGAGTCTTATAATACTGTTGAATATCAAAATTTATATATAATTTGTCCTAATTCTGAATTTATAAAATGGAATAAGAAAACATTACTTAGGAATAAAAAGCACAAGTCATTTCCAGAAAATGAATCTTATAATAGTTATAAAAATAAAAAATATTTATCTGTTTCAGAAATAAAAAAAACATTAAAAACTTTTAAAAATATTGGTTAAAAATGTTACCAAAAGTAAGCATATATATCTTGAATTTTAACTATGGAAAATTTATAGGTCAGGCTATAGAGAGCTGTGTGGATCAAAGTTTCAAAAATATTGAAATCATAATAATTGATGATGGATCAACAGATAATTCTAAAGAAATAATTCAATTATATGCAAGAAAATATCCATTTATAAAAACTCGGTTTAATAAAAATCAAGGTTTAATAAAATCCTGTAACCATGCACTTAAATTAGCCGAAGGTAAATATATTTTAAGATTAGACGCAGACGATTGGTTAGATAGAAATGCAATAGAAATTATGTTTAATAAAATGGAAAAAAATAAAAAAATAGAATTATTGTTTCCAGATTATTATGAAATTGATGAAAATAATAATGTTTTACATACAATAAGAAGACATGATTTTAAAAAAGTAAAACTTTTTGACTCTCCAGCTCATGGAGCATGCACTCTTTTTAGAAAAAATACGCTTAAAAGTATGGGTGGATATGACGAAAATTTTTCCTGCCAAGATGGCTTTGAGATTTGGTTAAGATTTTACAAAAAATTCAAGGTGATGAATTTAAATTTACCTCTGTTCTATTATAGAAGACACGGTTCTAATTTGACAACGAATAGGAATAAAATTAATTTTAACAGAAATAAAATCTTATTTAAGCACAAAAAAAATAAATTTAAAGCTATAGCTTTCTTACCTATTAGAGGTTTAAAATACGATAAATTTTCAAAAATTTTTAAAAAACTAGGAAATAAAAAATTAATTGATTGGACAATTGATAATTTATTAAAAGTAAAGAACTTGAGTAAGATAATCATTTCAAGTCCTGATGACAATGTATTGCGTTATATCATAAACAAAAAAAATAAAAAACTTATAGCAATCAAAAGAGATATAAAGTTATCTGCCCAAAGCGTTCTGATTGAGGACTCTTTAATTAATGTTATAAAAAAGATTAAAAAGAAAAAATTTTTTAATTTTGATTATATTGTCATGTCGAAATTAAAAAATCCATTTAGAAATTCTAATCATATAGAAAATGCACTTAATATCATAAATATTTTTAATTTAGATAAAGTTATAGGAGTAAGCAGTGAAAATAAGACTTTTTTTACACATGATGGCAATTCATTAAAGCCTCTAAGACAATTCGATAAAGAAAAAATTAGCAATATCCAACAAAAAATAAATGTGAGAGTAGAAAGTGAAGAGATATATAAAGATTGTGGTGCTTTTGCTGTTTATGATTTGAAATACCTATTATCCAAAAAAAATAAAAATAATGTTAAAATTGGTCATGAGTTACTTGATAGACTTTCTTCTTACCAAATAGATAATCAATTTGATTGGATCATGGCACAGAATATTGCTAAAAAAGTAGAACAATATAAAAATTTATAATTTTAAGATGTTTATTATTTCTGAAATATTTCCACAACACTCAGGCGACTTAGATATGGCAAAAAGAATGATATTTCTCTCGTACATTTCAGGTGCTTCGGCAGTTAAATTTCAGCTAGTAGAAAATAATATGTTTAGTAAAGATGGGTTAGACAGATCTCACAATGAAATCACTTTTGACGAATTAAAAGACTTGTCAAATTATAGTAGAAAAATTGGAATAGAGCCATTTGCTACAGCATTTACAAAAAATACACTGGAATGGTGTAAAGAGTTGGATTTTAATTATTTCAAAATTCCAGCAAGAATGCACACAGAGGACCCATCTTTGATAAATGAAGTTCTAAAAATAAAAAAAAAAATCTTTATATCTGTAAGACCCGAAGAAGTGAATTCTCTTAAAATAAAAATACAAAAAAATTTTATATTTTTGATGTGCATTTCTAATTACCCAACTCTTTTATCTGATGTAAAAATTCCAGATTTTAAAAACTCAATTTTCAAAGGTATTTCTGATCATAGTTTAGGAATCTCAGCTGCATTGAAAGCTTGTGCATTTGGAGCTGAATATTTAGAAAAGCACTTCACTTTTGATAAGAATTTACAAAAAAGTAATGAAAAAGGACACCTTGGTGGTATGGACGCTGAGGATTTAAAAATATTAAAAAAAATTACCTCAGAGATAGAATTAATTGGAAATAAGCCCAATAAAATAAAATAGAGCAGATCTAAATGACACTAGTAAATTATGGCAAACATTTTGTTAGTAATGATGATATTCAAAATGTGAATAAGGTTTTAAGATCTAACTTTCTTACCCAAGGTAAAGCAGTTGAGAAATTTGAGGCAAATTTAAAAAAATATCTAAGTGCAAAATACTGTACGGTTGTTTCAAGTGGAACAGCTGCTCTTTATATATTAGGAAAAGCATTAAATTGGAAAAAAGATGATCACGTAATAACAACACCTAACAGTTTTGTTGCTACAAGTAATTGCATAGTTTATTCCGGAGCGACACCAGTATTTGTTGATATAGACAAAGACACTGGAAACATCTGCACAAAAAAATTAGAATTAAAAGTAAATGAACTAAAAAAAAGAAAAAAAAAAATTAAAGCGATAATAGCAATCGACTATGGAGGATGTCCAAGTGATTGGCCAAAAATAAATTCCATAGCAAAGAAAAGAAATATTATATTAATTAATGATAGTTGCCATTCATTAGGTTCTTCAATTAATAAAAACAGATCTTACGCAATGAAATATGCAGATTTTGCTACATTTAGTTTTCACCCTGTAAAACCAATTACAACAGGTGAAGGTGGAGCAATTATATCTAAAGATAAAAAAATTGATCAGAAGTTAAAATTATTAAGAACTCATGGAATTTATAAAAATTCAAAAAAAAAAGAATGGCATCAAGATATGAAAGTATTTGGATATAATTACAGAATTACCGATTTTCAGTGCGCATTAGGAATTAGCCAGTTAAAAAAAATCAATCAATACAATATAAAAAGAAAAAAAATTGCAGATATTTATAAAAAAGAATTAATAAACATTAATTATATTAAAACTCAATCTGTGCCTAAAAACTTTGAGTCAAGTTATCATCTATTTCCAATCAAAATAAATTTTCGAAAATTAAAGATAGATAAAAATATCTTCTTTAAAAAATTATTAAAGATGGGAATAAAACTTCAGGTTCATTATATTCCAATTTACCGACACAGTTACTATAAAAAAAAATTTAAACTTAAAACTCTTAATTTTCCTAATACCGAACAGTTTTATAATCAGGTCGTGTCTCTTCCAATATATTACAACTTAAGCAAAAAAACACAGTTGTACGTAATAAATTGTTTAAAAAAAATTTTCTTTAAAAGTTAATAAAGTTCAAAATGAAAAAAAAATTGGTTTTTTCTTTCGATAATACTAATCTTAAAAGTAGTGATAGCCTCTTAATTGCCGGAGAATGGGTTTTTGAATTAAATAAAAACAATGTTGATAATTTGAACTACGAAGTATTTTATTCTTCTGGTTTTTTAAAAGAAAAACGCATTAACAATACGCTAAACTCTAATAAAATCTATACAAACATTATCAAGGATTTATATCTAATACTTAACGACATTCATGGTGTGGAATTAAATGTCAGATCATGGAAAATTTTGTTAGGTCACTGGTTAAAAAGATTTATAGATTTATGTTTTCAAAAAGATTTTTTGATTAAGGAAATTTTTAGTCTGAATGAAATTGATAAAATTTATGGAATAAAAAATGATAATTTCAAGTTATCAAGCGAAGATACTCTATCAATACATCCTAATTCAAGAGATATATTGTGGAATAATATAATCTTTTTCAAATTATTTGAATTTTACAAGTTTGAGAATTTAAATATAGATTTTCAGAATATCGAATTAACAGATGAAAATCAGAATTTAGAAAAAGAGTATAAATCCAAAACCTTTTATAAAATAAGGTTTTTAAAAAGAATAATTTTCAAATTTTTTAATTTTTTTAATAAAGTAAAAAAAAATAATAATGCATTAATTGTTTCAAGCGGGACACCTTTTATTTATGAAAAATTATTAGAATTATCATTTTTTCAACTCCCCAAAACTTATGAAGTTAAAAAAATTAAATCAAATATTTATGATAAAAAAATTAGATCAAAAATAAAATCTAAATTAGGTTACAACCATAATTCTGCTAATGTAGAAAATTTTATTAGGCTTCATTTACATGAATTTTTGCCAATGTGTTTTATTGAAAATTTTAAAAATTTTTATGAAGGGTGTGAAAAATATTACCCAGAAAACCCTAAATTTATCTTAACTGCTATTGATCACGATTATAACGAAATTTTCAAATTTTATACTGCAAAAAGGGTTAGTAAAGGTACACCATATTTTACGCTTCAACATGGAAACACATATTTTACACAAGATTATATTTTAAGTAGATGTGAGTATGAAACCTCAACAAAATTTCTTACCTTTGGGCATTCAAAAAATTCTTTTTTTGAGCCACTAGGAAATATCAAAACAATTGGAAAAAAATATAAATATAACAAGAAAGGTAAATTAAATTTTATTGCTCCACCAATGTTAGGTTTATTTTTTCCATTTGATGCAAATCATGAATTTTTAAAATCTTTTGAACTTATAAGAGATTTTGAAAAGAAACTCCCAAAATATATAAACGAAAAAATTACATTAAGACTTCATCCTAATTTTTCAACTAAACGTGGAAATTGGTTCAAAGAAACTTACTTAAAAAATTTCTCAAATCACAAAGTAGACATTGGATCACAAAGCTATAACAGATTTCTTTCGCAAGGTAGATTTAACTTGTTTTTTTATGACAGTTCAGGAATGTTAGAAAACTTTCACTTTAACGTGCCTACTTTAGCTATATGGACCAATAAAAGTGAACTTTGTTACAATCATATAAATAATGAATTCATAGAAAAATATGAACTGTTGAAAGAATCTGGAATTTTATTTGATAATCTTGATTTATTAAAAAATCATATTGAAAAATATTGGAACGACGTTGATGATTGGTGGTTTTCAAAAAAAACACAGAACTGTATTAAAGAATTTAATAAAGATTTTAACAATAAAATCAATTTTAATTCATTATTTAAATTACGTAAAATTATTAGTAAAAATATTTAAATTAGTTTTAGTTACAAATTAGATATTATGAATAAAAAAAATAAAAAAATTGCAATAATAAGCTCATCACCATTAATGATGATGTTGGCTATAATTTTTATAGAAAATGGAGATAACGTAATAATTTTTGACAAAAGTAAAACTAAAGGTGGTGCCTGGGGCTGGTTCAGTGAACATTTGAAAAAATATAATTCATATATTCCAAGATATACAAATATTATTAACCCTTATAATAAAAAAGAAGTTAAATTCACAAAAAAAATGAATAAATTTTTAAAAAAAAAATTTAAAGTAAAAGTTAAAAAAACAAAAAAATTATTTAATATAAACTATAAATATAAAGATAAGTTTATATACGATTTTAGTAAATTTTATGAAGAATCGCAAAAAAAAATCAAATTTGAAAAAAATTTTATATCAAAAATTGAAACATTGGCTAATAAAAAAGTTCTTGTAAATAGAAAATTAATATTCGATAAAGTTTTTATCCCATCGTTTGCGGGTGTCAAAGAAATAAAAATTTATAAAAAAAAAACTTTCATTCCAGAATGTAGAGAAATAGTAAGTGAGCATGTTTCAATATTAGCAAAAAAATTCAAACTCAAAAATTTTTATTATTCTCAGTTTTTTGATAATTATTTTGATAGAATAAAAATAGAAAAAATTAAAAGATTCTACAATTTAACAGCCAGACTTGATCATTCAATTAAAGGTATAAGTTTATCTAAGTTAAAGAATTCTTACCTAGATAAGTTTACAGACAAAAAAGATTTAATAGATGTAAAATTATCAAAATTTCATAATTATTATCGAAATAGCGAACAATTAAAAAAACTTAAAAATACAGTTAAAGGATCGAATGTAAATTATGTAGATACCACTCAATTTATGTGTGGTTTTTATGCAATTAGAAAGATTTTAAATGTATAAAAAAAAAAATATTTCATCTGAGATGTTTCAATGGCCAGAACCTGCTAACTGTATATTTGATAAATCAAATCCTGTATATTATCATTATAAAAAAAATAAAATTAAACCTTCTTCAATAAAAATTAAAAAAATTGAAAATTTTTTTAAAAAAAAATACCGAAGTAAATATGCACTTTTATTTCCTTCTGGAAGGGCAGCAATTAATTCTATTTTAAAATATCATCAAATTGATAGATCAAAAATTACAAACGTGCCATTGTGGACCTCATCATGCCTTCTTCATGCACTAACTTCTATTACCAATGTCTCAGTTAAAAACAAAAATACTCATTGTAAAATTATAGTTCATAAGTGGGGAAATACTTTTAAACTAAAGGAAAAAATTAAAAAAAATCAACTTTTAATCAACGACTCTGCTGATTGTTTTCCTAATAAAAAATTTAGACCTTTTGAAAATAATTCAAATTTTGAAATACTTTCTTTACCTAAATTAATTGGTTCATTTGGAGGTGGTATAATTCTAACAAATAAAAAAAAATTTTACACGAACTCCAAAAAAATCCAAAAAAAAAATATAATTTTTGCAAAAAAACAATCTAAGAGAAAATTTATATCATCTTTTATTAATAAAGAAAATCTAGATTGGCGTTATTACGAATCTTTTAATATTTCAATGGACTTTAATTCAGTAGAAAATATTTATCAATGTTTGCCAAATTATGATTTAAATAAAAATATAATTTTAAGAAGAACAAAATTGGTCAAACGACACTTCAAAAATATTTTAAACGATGAAAAAAGAATTGGTCCATGTTTAATTTTTAATTTAAAAAAATATAATAAATTAAAGAAATTATTAGAAATCAAGAATTTTGATTTTTCGCAAATTGCCTTTAAAGAAGAATACGACAAATGTTTAATATTGCCTATTCATTTTGGAATTCCCGAGAAAGTTTTTTCTTTAAAATTAAAAAAACTTTTAAAAGTACAGAAATCAAAATTATTAAATAAAAATTAAAAGGTTAGTTTGAATTTATTTAGTGAAAAGACATACATAGATTATCAAAAAAACTATCTTTTGGATTCTAAATTTAAAATAATAGAAGTCAATTTAGTAGAGAAAAACAAAAATTCTAAATTCTTTTTTACTATCGAAAACAGAGATAATATGAAAACTTTAAATAATTTTAATAATCCAATTTATATAGATGATCTAAGTTTAGATTCCACATCTTATTTAAATCTAATAAAAGAGATAAAAAAAGTTTGTTTAAATGAAGGTATCTCCTCGATATCATTTAAAAAGAAAATAAAACAAAGTAATTTAGAAGATCAGTTAAATAAAAATAAATCTCATGTAGATTTTATTGGGGTCGAAAGTTCAATTAATCTCAATGATGACTTAAATGTTATTTTTAGAAAATTTAGTAAGGGTCATAAAAGTTCTTTGAAAAAAAATTATGAAAATCTGAATTATGAATTATTTGATTATAAAAATTATCAAAAAAATCAAATTTTTGAAATGATGACTTTTCATGAAAAAATTGCAGGGAGGCAAACCAGATCAAAAGAGACTTGGAAAATTAATGAGAAAATGATTTTAGACAACAAAGGCTTATTAATAAAAGTTTCAGAGAATAACAAATTAATTTCTTACACTTTTATTTTTTTCAATAAAGAAAATTCAATTTATTTTTCCTCTTGCACAGATAGAAACATGTTTAAAATTTATAAAAATATTTCGCACAAGGTTATCTGGCAAGCAATTCAATATTTAAAACTTGCAAATTGTAAGAAATTTTATCTTGGGGTTACAAAATCAATTTATTCTAAAAGTTTAATTAGCGACAAAGAAAAAAGTATTGATCTTTTTAAATCTTCTTTTGGTGGCGATAAAGATTATTTTATTATTATTAATAATATAGAAAGTATATAAATTTAAGTGAAACTTCTAAACTAAGATACAATGAACAACTTAAATAAAGTTTTATTTATAATTGGAAAAAAAAATAGAAATAAATTATTTGTTTTTCTATTTTTAAATATAATTAACTTTTTCCTAGAATTTTTATCTATTATTTCTATTCCGATTTTTGCTGCAGTATTATTAGAGGATAAAATACCAAAAAATCAAATTAGCTTTATTTTCGATTTTTTTCATGAAGAAAATTTACTATTTTATGCATCTCTATTCGTTCTTTTTTCTTTTTTATTAAAAAACACTCTATTGATCTTTTATGCATTTTATCTAGCAAAGTATTTAAAATCAATTCGTGCATATCTATCTAAGACATTTTTTAGTCATTATTTTAAGACTAGTGATTTAAACAAGAATGGCCTTATACCGTCTGTAATGGCAAGAAACGTTTCTAATTCAGTGCAAGGATTCTATGCTTACTTTGAACATTTAAATAGATTCGCAAGAGATATAACAGCTGTAATTACAATTTCAGTAATAATATTATTTATAAATTTTAAAGTAGCTATTTCTTTAATAGCTGTATTTCTATTGGTCATATTTTTATATTTTAAATTTTTAAGACCTAAGATTAAAGAAAAATCTAGAACAAACTTAAATTTAATAGCTAACTTTAATAAAATGATTATTGAAACTTTTGAAGCGATTAAAGAGATAAAAGTTTTCCAAAAAGAAAAAATTGTTTCAAATCTATTTAATTCAAAAGTCGATGTTTTTGAAAAAAACATGTTTTTTTTCAATATTTTTGACAAATTGCCAAGAATATTTCTTGAAATAATAAGCATAGTATCGATTTTGTTAATTTCGATAATATATTTTAATTATACAGAAAATATTTTGGAGATAATTCCGATTTTAGTTTTAGTAATAGTCTCAGCCATAAGACTAATTCCCGCTTTTAGTGGAATTAGTTTAACATTATTTTATTTACGTGTTTATACTCCGAATGTAGAGACAGTTTATGATCAAATAAAAGAAATAAGAACTATCAACCATTTAAACGTAATAGAAGAAAAAATTAAGAAAAATTATCAAGATAATCTCAATACTGATAAAAATTATATTGTCGTTGATAATGTCTCATTCTCATATGAAAAAAATCAATCTCTTCTAAAAAATATAAATCTCTCTATTCCTAAAAATTCCTCAATATCGATCATGGGTCCATCTGGTTGTGGGAAGAGTACATTGCAAAGTATAATCATGGGTCTAATAAAGCCTGATAAAGGTAATATTTACTTTGAAAATAAAAATATTTTTAATAATTATGATAACTGGATAAAAAAAATTAGTTATGTGTCGCAAAAAGTTTTTTTATTTAACGACACAGTAGAAAAAAATATTTGTCTTAATTTTGATGAAGGGAAAATTGACGAAGAAAGATTAGAGTTAGCAATTGAAATTGCGGAGTTGAAAGAAAAGATTTCAAATTTAGATAGTAAATTAAAAGAAGGAGTTGGCTCTGATGGCTCAAAATTATCTGGTGGAGAACGACAAAGGATAGCATTAGCTAGAGCTATATATAAAAAATCCGAAATTTTGTTTTTAGATGAATTTACCAGTAGTTTAGACTCAACGACTGAAAACAAAATTATTAACAAGATTAAAAATTTATTGCCGAATACAACATTGATAATTATAACGCACAAATCTGAAATTGCCAAAAAAACTGACTTTATATTTAATTTAGGTAAATAGATAATCGATGAAATTAAAAAAAAATAAATTCCTTATCGTAGGTGGAACAGGATTTATTGGAAGTGCATTAGCAAAAGAATTAGTAAAAAAAAATCAGGTTTTTAGTTTATCAACAAGACTAAATAAAATGAAAAAAAAAATTCCTAAAATGAAATATCTAAGGGGAAATATTAAGAGTTTTTCTAGTTTAAAAAAAGTTTTAAAAAATTTAACTTTTGATTATGTGGTAAATTGCGGCGGATATGTTGAGCATAAAAATAAGAAGGAAGTAGAGAACAGCCATTATAAAGGTACACAAAACTTATATAAATTTTTCAAAAATAAAAACTTGAAATTATTTATCCAAATTGGAAGCTCCTCAGAATATGGTGATGCTAAAATTCCACACAACGAGAAAGCTAAATGTAAACCTAAAGGAATTTATGGAAAATTTAAATTTAGAGCTACAAAATTTTTATTGAACAAGTATAAAAAAAATAAATTTCCTGTTACTATATTAAGATTTTATCAAATATATGGTCCTTACCAGGATTACAACAGGTTCATTTCTCAATTAATTAAATCAAGTATTAAAAAAGAAAAATTTATAACATCTGAAGGCAAACAATATCGAGACTTTCTTTATATAGATGATGCAGTCAATGCTATTTTGAAGACAATGATCAAGCTGAAATCGGTAGGGCAAATAATTAATATAGGATATGGAAAAGGAATTAAATTAAAAAAAATTATGAATAAAGTTAAAAAAATGAATAATTTTTTTAAACCAGATTATGGGAAAATTAAAATGAGATCAGATGAAAAATTAAAGGTTTATCCTAATATTACTAAATCTTTGAAAATTTTAGGATGGAAGCCAAAAGTTTCAATTAACAAAGGTTTAGAGATAACAAATAAATATTTTTTAAAAGAATTGAGATCATAAAGAAATGAAAGATTTATCAATTTGTATTCCAACCTATAACAGGTCTTATTATTTAGATAATTGCCTTAACTCTATAAAATTAGCAAAAAAAGAAACTAATTTGTCATTAGAAATTTGTATATCTGATAATTGTTCTACAGAAAAAATTGAGCCTCTTTTAGATAAATATAAAGACGACATGAATATAATTTTTAACAAGAATGTAAAAAATACAGGAATGGGAAAGAATATTTTAAAAACTGTATCAATGGCAACTGGAAAATTTTGCTGGCTACTTGGCAATGATGATCTTTTGCTTCCAAATTCTCTTAAAAAAATTTCAAACTTGTTTGAAAAGTATGAAGATGTCGACTTTTATTATATAAATTCGTTTCACTTAGACTCAGAAAAGTTGGCAAACTATAACCATCCAGTTAATACTCAAAAAATAATAACATCTAATCTGAAAAAATTTTCAAATTATGAAAAATCTAGCAGAATGAATTTTTTTGAATTAATAGATCCAAAAAAATCATATGAATTTATGCTTAGTTTCTTTCTTTGTATCTTTAAAAGGGAATATTGGATAAAAAATGTAAACGTAATTGATGAGAAAGATATCAATGATTTCAATAAATATTCAAATTTTGATAATACGGCCCCTCATTCTAAAATTTGGGCCAAAGGTTTTAAAAATAAAAATGCATATTTTTGCTCCGAACCTTTAACAATTAATGTACATGGACCAAGGTCAAAAGATTGGGGAAATTTATACCCATTTGTGGAGGGAGTCAGAATTCCTCAAGTATTGGATAATTTCAGAAAAGAGGGTTTACCTTTTTTTCGATATTTAAAATGTAAAAATTATGCTTTACGAAGGCTAATACCTTCTTTTTTACATATGATTAAAAATAGGAAAAATTCTAACTTTCAATATGTTTGCTTAAGAAAAGATTTCTTTTATAACTTAATTTATCCTATGGTATATCTTTCAGTGATAATTTTATCATTTAAAAAAATTACTTTTTTAATTAAAAAATATTTATAAATATCATTTATATGAAATATAGAGTTACATACGGCAAAAGTGTTCATAACAACAAAGAAATAAAAGCTGTTGTAAAAACACTTAAAAAATCTACAGCAATGGGAAAAAATGTTGCCAATTTTGAAAAAAAAATTGCAAAACTTTTTAATAAAAAATATTGCATCATGGTAAACTCAGGTTCAAGCGCCTTAATGCTTCTAGTTGAGATGTTAAACTTAAAAAAAGGTGATGAATTTCTCACACCGATAGTAACTTTTCCATCAACTATAGTTCCTTTTATAAAAAAAGGTATTGTTCCAAGATTTATAGACGTAGATTTGGAAAACTTGCAAATTGATATTAACCAATTAAAAAAAAGTATTACAAAAAAAACTAAAGCAATTGTTGTGCCTAATTTAATCGGAAATATTCCAGATTGGAAAAAAATTAAGGAATTTACAAAGAAAAAGAAAATAATGTTAATTGAGGACTCGGCAGATACATTAGGTTACAAAATTGATCAAAAATTTAATGGGATTTCAGATTTTTCTATAACAAGTTTTTATGGATCGCATGTAATTAACTGCGCAGGTACAGGTGGAGCTCTAATGCTAAATGATAAAAAACTTTTTTTAAAAGGTAAAATCTTAAGAAGTTGGGGAAGACTATCTTCAATAATAAAAGAAGATAATCTTAAAGATAGATTTAATTTTAAAATAAACGGTATAGATTACGATAAAAAATTTGTTTTTAGTGAAATGGGATTTAACATAGAGCCCTCAGAAATTGGTGCTTCTTTTGGTTTAGTACAATTAACAAAATTAAAAGCAAATATTATAAAGAGACAAAAAAATTTTAATTTACATTATAAATTTTTCAAAAAATTAAATCATTTATTTCATCTTCCAATAATAAAAAGAAATCATTCTACAGGTATGTTGGCTTTTCCAATTATAATTAAAAAAAACTCAAATTTTACTAGAAAAAATCTTCAAATTTATCTTGAAAAAAATAGAATACAAACGAGGCCAATTTTTACTGGTAATATTTTATATCATCCTGGATTTAAAAATTTCAAATACAAACTAGCAAGCACAAATTTTCATAATGCTCATCTAATTTCAAAAAATGGAATTCTTCTTGGTTTACATCAGGGCCTAGATAATCAGGATATATTTTACATGCATAAAAAAATCTTAAATTTTCTGAAGATTAATAAAATTATTTAAGTGAAAAAAAAAATAAGAGTATTAATAACAGGCTCTAAAGGTTTTGTAGGTAAAAGTTTAAAAAAATATTTAAAAAATAAAATGGAATTGAGAGTATTTTGTGATGATAAATCTAGATTTGATTTATCAAAAAAAAAGCTTTTTAAAAAATTATTAAAGTATTCTAAACCAAATATAATAATCCACCTTGCTTCAAGAACAGTTTCTGGAAGCAAAACAAACAAAGAGGACAAATATCAATTAAAAAATACTCTTAAACCAACTAAAAACTTAATAGAATGTATTAAGTCTCTTAATTCTGTTCAAAAATTAATATTTGCTGGAACAATTGAGGAATATGGAAAAGCTAAAAGTCCTTTTAAAGAAAATACTAGAGCAAAACCAATTACATCTTATGGAAAATTCAAGCTAGAATGTTTAAATTTTGTAAGGAAAAATTTAGCAAAAAGCAGAATAAAATATATTTGGTTAAGACCAAGTTTAATGTTTGGACCAAACGACAATAAAGGAAGATTTTTAGGATCAATATTATACTCAGCAAAAGAAAAAAAAATGACATCAATCAATTTAGACAAACAAATTAGAGATTATCTTTTTGTAGAAGATTTTAATCGATTTATATATTTAAATTTAATAAAAAAAAATTTTCCTAAAATTCAATTATTAAATATCAGTAATCAGAATTGGGTTTCTCTTCAGCTAGTTATGAATTTTTTATCTAAAATGTCAAAAAATAAAGTGAAAAAATATTTAATAATTAAGAATAGAAAGGATCACAGTAAACTAATTAATTCAGGAAGTTTACTTAAACAAAACTATCCAAATTTTAAATTTACGGACTTTAAATTAGCACTAAAAAAAACATTAAAGAGTTATAATATTTAATAATTCAATGAAATTAAAAAAATTTTATAAAAATAAAAAAATACTTATTACAGGTCACACTGGTTTTAAAGGTAGTTGGCTAACATCTTGTTTGCTAGCATTTGGCGCTAATGTGGTCGGTTTTTCAAAAAATGATGAAAAATTAAAACATTACAAAAAAAATTGTTTTTATAAAAAAGTAAAAAATATATATGCTGATATTACTAATTATAATCATTTAGAAAAGGAGATAAAAAATTCAAATCCACAAATCATTATCCATTTAGCTGCTCAAGCACTTGTTTCTGACTCATATAAAAATCCTTACAAAACAGTAGAAACTAATGTTATGGGAACTTTAAATGTTATTGAGGCGTCAAAAAAATTAAAAAATTTGAAATCTTTACTAATTATCACATCAGACAAATGTTATTTAAATAAAGAAATTAAAAAAGGTTATAAAGAAATTGATCAATTAGGAGGAGACGATCCATATAGCGCATCTAAGGCTTCTGCTGAGAATATATTTAACGCTTATGCAAAATCTTTTTTTTGTAATCAAAATCAATACGGTTATGCAACAGCAAGAGCTGGCAATGTAATAGGTGGAGGAGATTGGTCAAAAGATCGTTTAATACCAGACTGTATAAAAAGCATTATCAAAAAAAACAAATTAATGATTAGAAATCCTAACTCAACTAGACCATGGCAACACGTCTTAGAACCAATATCTGGATATCTATTATTAGCAAAATTACTTTACGAAAGAAAAAAACAATATTCTGGTAATTGGAACTTCGGTCCATCTGCGAGGGAAACTATGGAAGTTAAAAAAGTAACTAAACTATTATTTAATTATTTAGGAATAGATAAAAAAATTTTTAAAACAAAAGGAAATTTTAAAGAGACAATTTTACTTAAATTAAACTCAGATAAAGCTGTAAAATTATTAAAGTGGAGAAATAAGTGGAATATGAAAAAATCTATTATGGAAACTGCGCGGTGGTATAAAGATTATATAAATAAAAAAGATGTTAAAAATACAACCATCAAACAAATTGAGGAATATTTTAATATTTAAATTTTTATGATTGAGGGAGTAAAATTCACTAAACTTAAAATTATTAGTGACCATAGAGGTAGCGTTCTACCAATGATAAGATCAGACTCTAATGTTTTCCAGTCTTTTGGTGAAATTTATTTTTCTACAATTTTTAATAATTCAATTAAAGCATGGCATTTACATAAAAAAGCAGTTTTAAATTATGCCTGTATTAAAGGTAAAGTTAAATTAGCTCTTTTTGATGATAGGAAGCAAAGCAAATCTTTTGGAAAGTTCGCTGAGTATATTTTAACGCCTGAGGATTATTTTTTAATTACAATTCCACCATTTATTTGGAATGGTTTTAAGGGACTAGGTCATTCGGAGTCTATAGTTGCTAACTGTATTAACTTACCTCACGATGAAAATGAAATGATTAGAAAAGATCATGACGATAAATATTTTAAATATAATTGGAATAAATAAATGAAAGTTGTCATTTTAGCAGGTGGATTAGGAACTAGACTTTCCGAATATACAAAAACAATTCCTAAACCAATGGTAAAAATTGGTCCTTATCCTATTATAATTCATATTATAAAACATTACATTAAATACGGTTTTAACGATTTTATTTTAGCTACTGGATATAAAAGTTATGTTTTTAAAAAATATTTTAAAAATTTTAAAAAAGTAGGTTTAGAGTTTAAAACTGTGGTGATGAAAAAAAAATGTAAGATCAACATTGTTGATACTGGAAAAAAAACGCTCACTGGTGGAAGACTAAGAAGAGTAAAAAAATTTCTACCAATAAACGAAAATTTTTTATTTACTTACGGTGACGGTGTTTCTAATGTAAACATCGATAAACTTGTATCTCTGCATATTAAAAGAAAAAAATTAATTACAGTCACTGCTGTAAGACCTCCAGCTAGATTTGGAGAGATCGTTATTAATAAAAACAGTGTGAAATCTTTTAAGGAAAAACCACAAACATCTAAAGGATGGATTAATGGAGGTTTTTTTGTAGCAAATATAAATTTTTTAAAATTTATAAGGGGGGACTCTGAAATATTAGAAAGATATCCACTAGAAAAAGCAACTAAATTGAAACAATTATCAGCTTATAAACATTTTGGTTTTTGGAAATGTATGGATGTTAAAAGAGATAGGGAAGAACTCCAAAAAATTTATAAAAGTAAAAAAACATTACTTTTTTAATTTTCAATAAATGAAAAAAATTCCTCTAGTAAGTATTATCATGAATTGTCACAATGGAGAATTATTTTTAGAAAAAAGTTTGAATAGTATTTTTTTACAAACCTATAAAAACTGGGAGTTAATATTTTGGGATAATAAATCTAAAGATAATAGTAAGAAGATTGTAAATAAATTTAAAGATAATCGTATAAAATATTATTATTCAAATAAGTATAATTCATTATATAAATCAAGAAATTTAGCTATAAAAAAAGCAAGAGGTAAATATATTACTTTTTTAGATACAGACGATCTATGGCACAAAGAAAAGATAAAGAAACAAATAAATTATGTTATTAAAAATAATGTTAAAGTTTGTTGTACAAATTTCTATGTACTAAATGAAAAAAAAGGAAAGAGAAAAAAATTTATACAAGAAAATAAAAAGATAGTTACTACTCAAAATCTTCTTAAAAGGTATGATCTTGGAATTCTTACAATTTTAATAGATAAAAATTTATTAAAAAAAAACTTATTTAATACAAAGTATGAAATTATTGGAGATTTTGATTTTTTTACAAATTTAAGTTTATCTCACGATATAGGTTTTTTAAATAAAACTTTAGCAACTTATAGAATGCATGATAGAAATTTATCATTGAAAAGAATAGATTTACACATAAAAGAGCTTGAGTCTTGGATAAGATCAAATAGTGCTATGCTAAAGAAGAAAAAAATAAGTATTAAAGAACAAAAATTTTATTTAATGAAATTAAAGATTAAAAAAGGCCTTAATTTCTACAAGTATTTTTGAAATAAATCTTGCTTAAACCCGGGCGTGTAGTTCAGTGGTAGAACGCTTCGTTGACATCGAAGAGGTCATAAGTTCAATTCTTATCACGCCCACCAAAAAGCCTTTAAAAATGATCTTTTATTCTATTTACATATTTATTTAAAAATAATATAAATCACTGCCTGGTGATTATTGCGAAGGGGCCACACCCGATCCCATTCCGAACTCGGAAGTTAAGTCCTTCAGCGCCGATGGTACT
>MDSV01128136.1_pt1 | contig 32664 bp, 29 predicted proteins | sample 810851 | NCBI WGS metagenome assembly MDSV01 (sample SAMN05326640, study PRJNA326480) | marine metagenome | isolation source: seawater | place: Atlantic Ocean: North East | collected 2012 | reverse complement strand
TTCAGATGAGGGAACAGCAGTAACTCTTTAGGAAAAAATGACTAACGAAAATTGTTATTGGCATTCCGATAGGTATGCCGGAGTTACTTGTCAACGGTGTGAGCGTCGAGTTTGCGCAGAATGCATGCACACTGCTTCTGTTGGTTTTCATTGTCCGGCGTGTATATCTCCCCAGAACATTAATTATCGAAAGAAACCTAAATTATTTACAAGATCTACCAGTCAAATCGGGAATATTTCTGAACAATCACTAATTACAAGATCACTTATAGCAGTTAACTTGTTGTTTTTTTTAGTAACTATTTTTAGAGGAGGGTCACTATCTTCAGGTGGCGGAGAAATAACGATTGATTTCGGCTTAGTTGGATACGGCCGAGTTCTTTCTGCGTTCTCAATTGATTACGTAGGTATAGCCGAAGGTGAATGGTGGAGAATGTTTACAGGAGGCTTTCTGCATGCAGGCGTCATACATCTGGCATTCAATATGTTCCTACTGTGGATGCTAGGTAGTCAACTCGAAAGGCAATTAGGAGCAACAAGTTATTTAATTTTGTATTTTGGTTCCCTACTGTCAGGAGCCTTGGGAGTTATGTTGCTCGATCCTCTTGCTTTAACTGTTGGAGCCTCAGGGGCAGTGTTTGGATTAATGGGCGCAACGGTTATTTACCAGTTCCGTCGAGGAGTAAGTCCTTGGTCAAATGGAATTGGAAGTCTATTAATCATAAATCTGATTTTTACATTCGCTCGACCCAATATTTCAGTTGGAGGCCATTTGGGAGGACTCCTAGGTGGTCTGCTTATTGGTTGGTTAATTGATGAGATTAACAAAAAACGCGTAGCAGGTTATTTAAGACTTCTTTTGCCATTCATAATCGCAGCTGCTTTTGGTTTTTCTTGTATTTGGGCTTCAAAATATTGGTACGACCCACTATTGGGTTAATAGAGCTAAGAATTTTCAACAAGATGTTTTAGTTTGTGAAGATTTTTTTTCCAAATTTTCTTGAGTATTGGTTTTGCAAAAAATCCTGTTATTTCGCCACCAAAATAAAGAGGGAACTTAAGATTTTCCTCCCATTTGAAAAGAGTCATCGAGTTTGAAGTTTTCTCTAGTTGGAATTTACCTTTTCCTGAGACGAGACCATTGTGGCTGATTGCCATTATTTCATTCGAAACCCACTCAGTTATTTCCATTTTGTCGGTTGTTCTAAGCGGGCCTACACGTGTTTCACAGTCGAAAGTAACTCCCTTTCCTTCGGTATGTTCAGAGGTAATTTTTATTTCTGAAGCGTCTGTCATCCAATCAACATGAGTTCGAATGTCAGAAATAGCATTCCAAACTGTCTCAGTTGGAGCATTTATTTCAATATTTATTTTTATAAAAACCATTGTTAATTATGCCTTTTTTTTGCTCGTTAAGTAGTTGCCTTTAGCCTAAAAGAATGGAAACATACCTCGACCATGCTGCCAGTACGCCTGTGCGACAAGAGGTAATTCAAGCAATGTTGCCTTGGCTTTCAGATCACCCAGGCAATCCATCAGGATCTCATCGATTGGCACGTGAAGCTCGCAGAGCTATAGACGATGCGCGAGACCACGTGGCTTCATTAGTTGGAGCAGAACCCGGTAATGTAATTTTCACTAGCGGAGGAACAGAGTCAGATAATTTAGCGATAGATGGTGTACTAGGTGCCAAAGGTGGTCAAGCGCTGTGTTCCGCAACCGAACACCCCGCGGTATTAGAACCTGTTAGAGAGTCTGGTGGGATAGTGGCACCCACAGATGACACTGGAAGAGTCGATCTCGAAAGTTTGGCCAATATTTTAGATTCATTCAATGATATTTCTTTAGTTTCCATAATGACGGCGAATAATGAGACTGGGGTAATCAATAACATCGATAGAATTGCTGATTTGGTATTAGAGAAAACACCAGAAACTATGATTCATACAGACGCGGTTCAAGCTACTTCATGGTTGGATATAACCGGATTTTCTAAAAAGGTTCATTTAGTAAGTCTTACTGGTCATAAATTTGGCGGCCCCAAAGGCGCAGGGGCTCTAATCTTAAAAGACGGCGTTAATTTGTCACCTGTAATTCGCGGAGGAGGGCAAGAAAGAGAAAGACGCAGCGGAACTCAAAATGTTCCAGCAATTGTAGGACTGGGAGAAGCAGCCCGTTTAATTCAAGTTGAGCGGTTAGATATAAACGAAAAGGTCACCAAGCTTAGAGATAAATTAGAAAATGGATTGATTGAGAAAATTAGTGGAACAAGCCGAACGTTGTCACAGAAAACACCCAGAACGCCTGGGATAGCACATCTTTGTTTCAAAAATATAGAAAATGAAGCACTGCTTTTTCTACTAGAAAATGAAGGCGTGTATGCGAGCGCAGCTTCATCATGCGCGAGTGGGGCGCAGGAAGCATCACATGTTTTACAAGCTATGGGGGTAGACCTAAAGACAGCTGGAGGTTCAATTAGATTCTCATTAGGTCAAACTACAACTGAAGAGGAAATAGAATACGCATTAACGGTCGTTCCTAATTCAGTTGAACAACTAAGGGAGTTTAAAAAATGACGAGGGTAATGGTTGCCATGTCAGGAGGAGTTGATTCGTCAGTAGCAGCTGCTCTCGCCCGCGAGAATGGGGATGACGTTGTTGGGGTGACACTTAAACTTTGGGGTGGGGAATCAGATTCTGGATGCTGTTCCGTTTCAGATGTAGATGATGCAAGAAGAGTGGCAGATGCATTGGGTATAGAGCATCATGTTTTCAATTTGGGGGAAGATTTTGATGAATATGTAGTTGCTCCTTATGTGAAAGCCCACTCGGCAGGTTTAACTCCAAACCCATGTATTGAATGCAATAGGCACATCAAATTTGATCGACTACTTAACAGAGCAAAAGCGCTTGGTTTCGAAAAAATAGTCACCGGGCATCATGCCCGGATAGTGAAACAAAAAAATGAAACCTTACGCATCGCAAGGGCGGAAGATGAAGCAAAAGACCAATCGTATGTTCTTTATATGTTGGATCAGAAGCAGATTTCCTCACTACGTCTCCCGATCGGAGAGATGACTAAAGATCAAGTTAGAGAGAAAGCAAATAGTTTAGGCCTTAGGGTTGCAACGAAACCTGATAGTCAAGATGTTTGCTTTATTACGCGTGAAAAAGGAAGAGCTGACTTTTTGCGGCAGAGAATCCCTTTGACCTCTGGACGGGTAGTAGATGAAAATGGATCCGAAGTGGGCCAAGTTGAAGCAATAGAGTTAGTTACTATTGGACAAAGGCGAGGCATGCTTTTAGCAGGAGGTAAAGAGCCAAGGTACGTGAACAATATTGACGTTGAATCAGCCACAGTTACTGTCGGAACTCCTGATCAGCTTTTAGTTAAACAAACAGAATTTAGAGATCTTCTTTGGTCTGCAGAAAAAACTGGAGGGGAGTTCCTTGTTCAAACGAGTGCACACGGGAAACCAAAATTGGCAAAGGTGGAAGAGGGTTTACTTGTATGGAAAGATGCTCATTCGCGAGTTGCCTCAGGCCAAAGTCTTGTTTTTTATAAAGAAAACCAAGTCATAGGCGGAGCAATTGCCATTTGATTGAACTTATAGCTCTCGTTTTTCAGCTTCTGCTAGCAAAACATTAGGTCTCACAGGATTTATTAGAAAGCTTTCGACAACGAAACTTTCATTTATAGTTTTTCTAGTTCCCTTTTTAAGCATCATTGTAAGAGGAGTGAAGCACCGGATTTCCAATGATAAACCGAAAGCACTTTGACTGAGATCTAAAGCATTAGTTTCAACTTTTGCAGGTGAAAAATTTTCTAGTTGGTTTCTAGGTATAAGAGTCGGATCTCCAACAGACAAATGGTCGTGTAAGACTATTCCCGCTGGAACTAACACAATCCAACGTTTTCCTAATTGATATATAGCATTTGAAGCTATTGCTGAAAGAGGGAAGCCGCATAAAGTCATTAATGTGCCAAGTAAAAAGTTTTTGTTCAGTAAAAGAATCGGCCCTATGGTTAAACCTGATAAAGAAGTAAGCCATGCTAAAGGTCCAAATAAAAGTGAGACAGGACCGGGTGCTCTAAGAAGAAAACGACGTTCATCGCCATAAGAAGCACCATCAGAAAATCTGTCTCCTAAAGGTGCTGAAAGAGCAACAGAAGCTGCGATAGCTGCAGCTGTAAGACTGATGATTCCTGAAAGTGAACCATTAGTTTCTAAAGTGCTCCAGAAACAAATGGCCGCAGCAGCAGGCGCTCCGATCCTAATTATCGCCAAAGAAATTGGGGTCGGGATCAAGGTCGATAAAAGTATTAAAGCCCATAAAGACCAAAGGCCAATTGAAACAGTTGTTCTTAATAGCAATTTGTAGTCATTAAAACTATCCGCAAGAGATGGACCGCATAATAGAGGCAAAGATAGCCAGATAACTCTCATTATTCCGGTAGTAACAGACTCGCTACGCCTTCCAAGGGGGTCATTAAACAAAAGTTTCACAAAGAGCACACTAGAGGGTTTCTGCACCGTCACGGACTAATCGCGGGGCAACGGTATTATCGAACTGTGGTTAAAGGTAATTTTTCTGATGAAGATGACGATGACAAAGCCTTATCGCGTCTGAGCGAACTTGGCGAACTTATTAGATTTCATAACGATTTATATCATGGGCAGGGCGTTCCAGAAATACTCGACTCCGATTTCGATCTACTATGGCGAGAATTGCTTGATTTAGAAAAAAAGTATCCCCATTTAGCTGATCCAAACTCACCTAGTGCAACAGTGGGAGGCAGAAAGAACACACCTTTTGCCGAAGTAAAGCACCATGTGCCAATGCAATCATTAGACAATGCATTTGATAAAGATCAACTTAGCTCTTGGACCGACAAAGTGCAGAGGCGCTTAGAGACTGAACAAAAAATTTCTGCGTGGACTTGTGAATTAAAGTTTGACGGATTAGCTGTTTCAATACGTTATGAGAAAGGTCAATTAGTTCAAGCTGCTACTCGCGGAGACGGATTTATAGGCGAAGACGTTACAGAAAACGTTTTGACTATTTCTGATGTTCCAAAAATTCTTGGTAAAGAAGCCCCAGAAGTTTTAGAAGTTCGAGGCGAAGTATATTTAGGTATAGAAGCTTTTAATGCTCTTAACCATTCGCGGGCATCTTTAAACGAACCTTCTTTTGCAAATCCACGTAATACGGCAGCGGGTTCACTGAGACAAAAAGACTCGAAGGTTACCGCCTCTCGTAATCTCTCATTTTGGGCTTATCAGATAGGAGCGACCAAAGGCTCGCCTACGATAAGTGGACATCTTGAAACTCTGTATTGGTTAAAAAGTTTAGGATTTCCCATTAATGAACATGCTAAGAAATTTACTGACTTTAGAAAAGTTGTTTCATACATAGAAAATATTGAAAATATGCGACATGACCTCGACTATGAGATAGATGGTGTTGTGATTAAAGTCGACGATTTAGTTCTACAGAAGCAATTAGGAACTACGGCAAGAGCACCACGTTGGGCAATCGCATACAAGCTCCCGCCTGAAGAAAGAACAACCCGACTAATTGATATTGAAGTTTCAATAGGTCCAGGGGGGCAAGCTACCCCATTCGCGAAATTAGAGCCTGTTTTTGTAGGTGGGTCAACAGTAGGTACAGCCACCCTTCATAATGCTGACCAAGTGAAAGAAAAGGATGTAAGGCCCGGTGATTTAGTAGTTGTTCGTAAGGCTGGGGACGTAATACCTGAAGTTCTAAGGCCTGTTATAAGTGAAAGGCCGGCAAACACTCGTCCATGGAAATTTCCTACTTCTTGTCCGGCCTGCAAAGAACAATTAGAACGAACAGAAGGAGAGGCGGCAACTTTTTGCAACAACTATGAGTGTCCGCGACAAATTCGTGGACGAATAGAACATTTTGTATCACGAGGTGCAATGGATATCGAAGGTTTTGGGGAACAAAGAGTTGACTTATTCGTGTCAGAGGGTTTGATAAACGATGTTTCTGACATATTTCGAATCGATTTCGAACGCATTTCCGAAATGGAAGGCTTCGGAGAGTTATCTGTTACAAATCTGAAAAATGCAATCGAAGAGGCTCGGTCTATGGATTTGGGAAGATTGTTGTTTGGCTTAAGAATCCCACATGTAGGAACCACAGTTGCTCAGTTGATATCAGAAAATTTCCAAGATCTTGAAGTATTAAAAAAAGTACAAATGCAAGATCTAGAGGTTATTGATGGATTGGGACCAAAAATTGCTATGAGTGTTTTTGAATGGTTTACAAATGAACGTAACGTTGATTTAATCTCGAGGCTCCAACATCTGGGAGTCAATCCAAAATCTGAGTCACTACTTTTAGACGATCAGGATAAGACTCTTTTAGGTATGACCATTGTCGTAACAGGTAGGTTGCAAGGCTTAAGCAGAGAAGAAGCTCGCAAAATTATAAAAGAAAGAGGCGGTAAATCTCCTGGGAGTGTTTCGGCTAAAACAACTTACTTACTTGCAGGTGAAGGAGGTGGGTCAAAACTAGAGCAAGCAGAAAAGTTTGATGTTCCGGTTATAGATGAGACGGCATTTGAAAATCTAATAAAGAATGGAAATTTACCAAAATAAATTTTCACCCAATAACTCGAAAACACCAATTCAAGTTTGATTTTCTACTAGGTGTTTGAACCTCCCAATAGGCAACCGAAGCACAAATGTTCCCGGCTGGCAGTCGGTCAATTATTTTCCCATCCTCAGGCCTAAATACCACCGAGTTTAAAGCACGTTCGACTCGTTGCTGATCAAGGGGAATTTGGGTATCTCCGATGCTGATAATTTCGCCTGTCCAGGTAGATGAAAAAACAACACCCACATTTGTTTGAGCTATAACTTCGTCACCGCGACTCGGTATTAGCTCTAACACTCCGGGATTTGAATTCAATACGATGTCATCGTTACTTCCATCAGCAATCAGTCCGGCTAATACCAGTACAGCTATTCCAAGAGCAAGAAGAGAACAGATAATAATTGAGTTACGATGCGCCACATAGAAAGGTTACCTAGAGGTAACCTTTCTATGTGGTAGAAAAACGAAGAGATTCTGGATCTTTTGGCAAGGGAAGTTCTTGGGGTCCTCAAAATATGTCTGGTCGCACATTTGGTGGTAGGTACAGACTCCAAAATATTGTAGGGACAGGTGGATCTGGTTCCGTGTACCTAGCTATTGATTTGAGTTTAAATCGTCAAGTAGCAGTAAAAATTTTACATACCAAACTTGCTCAATACCCAGGATTTATAGAACGATTTAAAACAGAAGCCAAAATTTCTGCTTCCCTTACAAGTTCTCACACGGTGCGAGTTTTTGATTGGGGAGTTGATGAACAAGCTTATTTAGTAACTGAATATCTAGGCGGTGGGAGCCTTAGAAGTATTTTAGACAGTGGAAGAACTCTCAGTCCCTCACAAATATTGCAAATCACTCTCGAAGCATGTAGAGCTCTCGACCACGCTCACGCTCAGGGGATAATACATCGAGACCTTAAACCTGCAAATCTTCTATTTGGGCAAGACGGTCATTTACGAATTGCAGATTTTGGACTAGCAGCTGCATTAGCAGATGCAACTCAGGCAGAAATTTCCAATTCTGGGCCACAACTAGATGAATTGGGCGGTTTGCGCGGATATGTAGGTACCGCTCGATATGCATCACCCGAACAGGCCAGCGGACTTACCTTAGGAGTTAAATCTGATATCTATTCCTTGGCTTTATGCATAGTCGAAGCATGCACAGGGCATCTTCCATTTGTTGAGAATACGGTTATTGGAACTTTGAGAGCTAGAGAAGGTCAAAATGTTCCAATTCCGGAAAGTTTGGGTGCTCTATCACCAGTAGTTCAAAGAGCAGGTTCGGCTAATGCAGAAGAACGGCCTACAGCTGGAGAGCTAGGCAAGATGCTGATTGATGTCGCAAGTGAAATGTCCCGACCTGAACCTTTACCTTTTGTTGGACCAGGAGAGATAGGGGCAGCTCCTTTGTCAGGTGAAGAACCTCTAGTTTCTCAAAGTATTTCTTCCCCACCGGATCTTCCTACAGAAAGAATAGAAACCGTTGCAGTTGGATCAGAACCAAAACGGGCTGAGTCGGCAAAGCCTTCAAGACGACGTTTGGTAAATGCAGTATTAGCAAGCTTATTGGTCGTGGGTGTTACTGCTATAGGGGCGTTTTTATGGGAAGCAACGAAAACAGAATCAAGAACTTTGCCTCAACTTGTGGGTTCTTCAGGAGACAGCGCACGAGAGTTAATTGTTGCTTTGGGCTGGAGCGTAGAGGAACGTTTTGATCGTCTTGATAACACAGTTGAAGGGGAAGTACTAGCTACAGAGCCCATTGGAGGGACTGCTTTAGAAGAAAATGAGACCGTAGTTTTAGTTATTTCTCTTGGGGCAGAACGCGTCCAGATACCTATTGACTTAGTAGGTAAGAGTCTCCAAGGCGCAGAAATACTAATCCAGTCGGCTGGCTTAAAAGTAGGTGAGATTTCATACGCTTACAGTGAAACTTTCGCAGCTGGAATGATTGTAAATGTTCTTGCGCCCATGACGGAACTGCCACTAGGAGGAAGCGTTGATTTGCTTGTATCGGATGGACGAGTTCCGGTGGTTATACCAATTGGCCTAGAAGGCCGTGGGGTTTCCGAAGTTGAAGCGGCATTAGAAACTTTAGGATTAATTGCGCGTCGCATAGGCGTGAGAGATGAATTTGTACCCAAAGGTTACGTAGTAGCCTTCGAACCTCCCTCTCAAAGTTATGTTAGAGGTGGTTCAGAAGTTGAAATATTAGTCTCAACCGGACCTGAACCACGATCTATTCCCGATGTGATCGGACTTTCAGTCGATGCAGCAGAATCCAGATTAGCTGCAGCTGGATTCCGTTCTGTTGCAGTTGACGGACCATCTAGCGGTCTAATCACTCGACAAGAACCTCCGGGGACTGCCCTAGGATTGCCGGAAACTCCAATCGAATTAATAAGTGGATAAAAGTCTTGTTTGACGATATGTCCTCTACCCTCTGAACTGTGGTTCAAAGAATTTCTCGTGAAGAGGTTGCCCATGTGGCACGTTTAGCTCAGCTTGCGTTGAGCGAGGATGAGTTGGATGCTTTTACTTCTCAGTTAGCCGCAGTTTTAGACCATGCAGCTGATTTAGAAGCTTTGAACGTAGATGATGTTGAACCGAGTACACACCCGTTTCCCTTGAAGAATGTTTTACGTGTTGATGAGCCTGGTGAAGATTTTAATATCGACGAGGTGTTTGAAGTAGCCCCGAAAGTAGAAGAAAGTCAATTTCGAGTTCCACGGATTCTGGGAGAATCATAGTGGAAGCGACAGAAATAGCCGAAAAAGTTTTGTCTGGTGAGATGAGCGCCCGTTCAGTCATCGAGCAACATATTGAAATCATTAACAAGATTGAACCTGATGTCAATGCATTCAATCTTGTTACTGCTGAACAAGCTTTGATCGATGCTGATGAAATAGATTCAAAAATTGCATCTGGAGAAACTTTGGGGCCCCTAGCGGGCGTTCCGATTTCGGTTAAAGACAATCTTTGTACACGTGGAATTGAGACAACTTGCAGTTCGAAAATTTTAGAAGGCTGGAAACCCCCTTATGACGCCACTGTTATAGAAAAACTTAGAGAAGCAGGAGCAATCATCATGGGTAAAACTAATCTAGATGAATTTGCTATGGGTTCTTCGACAGAGAATTCTGCCTTCGGGCCAACCAGAAATCCTCATAATTTGGAACGTGTTCCAGGAGGCTCATCAGGAGGCTCTGCAGCAGCTGTAGCAGCAGGATTTTCTCCTCTTGCTCTGGGGAGTGATACCGGTGGATCTATACGACAACCAGCTGCTCTTTGTGGTGTCGTAGGGGTGAAGCCGACATATGGAAGAGTTTCTCGTTATGGGCTCGTAGCGTTTGCTTCCAGTCTTGACCAGATTGGTCCTTTTGCTAATACGGTTTCTGATGCTGCTTTGACTCTTGAAGTGATCAGCGGTCATGATCCAAGAGACTCCACATCAATCCCAGAGAAACCGCTGGACATTTCAGGAGTTTTAAACCAAGGGATTGAGGGTATGAGGATAGGAGTGATTGAGGAACTCTCCGGAAAAGGCCTAGGAGGGATTTCTAAGGATGTAATCTCTCGAGTCGAAGAAGCAATAAAAGTTTTTTCCAATGCAGGAGCTGATATTGAATCAGCCTCGGTACCGGCTTCAATTTACGGTCTGTCAGCATATTATGTAATAGCACCTGCGGAAGCGTCTTCTAATCTCTCGAGGTACGACGGAATACGTTTTGGTCCGAGAACAGAAGCAGCAACCACTGCCGAGACAATGACAGCTACTCGCACCAAAGGTTTTGGTGATGAAGTGAAGCGTCGCATCATGCTTGGAACTTACGCACTTTCGGCCGGATACTATGACGCCTATTACGGCAAGTCTCAGAGAGTAAGAACATTAATAATGAATGATTTCGCGAAAGCTTATGAGAAATTTGACATTCTTATAAGTCCCACTTCACCAACTACAGCGTTTCCTTTAGGAGATAAAACAGAGGATCCGATGCAGATGTACCTGCAGGATGTATGCACAATTCCATCGAATCTCACAGGGCATCCTGCCATGTCAGTTCCTTTTGGATCTGGAGAAGATGGAATGCCTGTAGGGATACAAATTCTTGCTCCAGCTATGGCTGAGCGAGAAATGTTCCAAGCTGCAAAAATTCTTGAATCTGAAAGCGGTAAAGACATTGAATAGCCCTGATATGGATAGTTGGGAAACGGTAATAGGTTTAGAGGTTCATGCAGAATTAGCTACTAAAACTAAAATGTTTTCATCAGCGCTTAATTCTTTCGGTGGAAAACCCAATAGCAACACGGACCCTGTTTCTCTTGGATTACCAGGATCTTTACCGGTCTTGAACGAAAAAGCGGTAGAGCTAGCGATCAGAGTGGGTTTGGCTTTAAATTGTGAGGTACAAAAGTCAGTATTTGCTCGTAAGAACTATTTTTACCCAGATATGCCTAAGGCTTATCAAATTTCTCAATTCGACTTACCTATAAACAAAGAAGGCTGGTTAGAACTTTCTGACGGACGTCGAATAGGAATTGAGAGAGCTCACCTTGAGGAGGACACTGGAAAAATAACTCATGTAGGAGGTGGGGGACGAATACATGAAGCTTCTTACTCTTTAATCGATTACAACAGGTCAGGAGTTCCACTAATCGAAATAGTTGGTGCACCAGATCTTCGGGGCCCAGACGAGGCAAGAGACTATGTCTCTGAGCTGCGCTCAATATTAGTAACAATTGGGGCTTCTGATGGAAAGATGGAAGAAGGGTCTCTCCGCGTTGACTGTAATGTTTCAGTCCGACAAAAGGGGGATAAAGAGTTGGGGACACGCTGCGAAATAAAAAATATCAACTCTTTGAGGTCTCTCGGAAGAGCCATCGAATACGAGGCAAAAAGACAAATTGAAATAATTGAATCAGGCCAAAAAATTGAGCAACAAACACGTCATTGGGATGAAGCTGAGGGTCGTACACACAAATTGCGATCTAAGGAAGAAGCTTTTGACTATCGCTATTTTCCAGAACCTGATTTAGTGCCAATTGAACCATCAGAAGAGTGGGTAAAAGAGATTGCTGACTCTTTACCTCCACTTCCTAGAGACCGAAGATATCTGCTAGCTGAAACAATTGGAGTTGAACCAACAGAAACATCGTTGATAGTTCAAAGAGATTTGGATGGTTTCGCTCTTAATGCAATTTCCTTTAAAGCTAATAAAAAACGGGTTCTAGTACATTTAGAGAACAATCTTGCTGACGGAACTGGCGAACTGACACCGGAGGCATTTGCATCTCTTACGGTAATGGAGATGAATGGCGAGTTGACAGCGACACAAACCAAAACAGTTTTGGCAGAATTAGTCCGTGCAGGTGGAGATCCTCAAGAGATAGCTGAGAGTCATGGTTTTGAATCGATGGACAATTCTGAATTAGAAGAAATAGTTGATCGAATAATTTTAGAAAATTCTGATGACTGGGTTGTTTTCATTAATGGGGATGAAACTGAAAGAAAGAAAAAATCAGGTTTTTTTGTTGGGTTAATCATGAAAGAGACCAGAGGTCAGGCTGATGGTAAAATGGTTAATCAAATTTTAAGTGACAAAGCTAAAAACTAGCTTCCTAATTTCTGCCAATTATCGCTTCGAAAACGTAAATACAAAGTTGTAGAACGAGTCAACATCAGAATCCAAATAGATCCCCAAATCCAACCTATACCGAGATTAAATGTGACGCTTAAAAGCATTAGGGGTATCGAAATAGTTGCCGAAAAGCTCATCGCCTTGGCGAGGAAACGTTGATCACCGGCACCTATCAGAATGCCGTCTAGTGCGAATGCTACTCCTGATAAGGGGGCCATAGCCGCAACATGTAAAAGAAGAAAACTCGCAAGTTCGACTACTTCGGTATCTTCAGAAAAAATTTCTGCGAAAGGGACATGAAAGATCGCAAGAAAAGAACCCGTGAAGACACCTATTCCAATAGACCACATAATGGCTCTTCGACCCACTTTGCGGGCTTCATCGGCATGACCAGCTCCTAGAAGGTTTCCTATTAGTGCTTGTGCCGCTATGGCAATAGCATCCATCGACATGGCGAGAAAAAACCATGCTTGGAATCCCACTTCATGTGCCGCAACATCGACATTTCCTAGACGAGCCGCCATTGCTGTAGCGACAATAAAAGAAGTAGTTAATGAGAGATTCCTAATCAATAGCTCACTTGAGCTCCTTAAAAGTTTTACTAAAACCATAAATTTAGGTTTTAAGGAAATTTTATATTCACTTATAGATTGCCAAATCCAAACTAAGTAAATTGAAGCGCCTACCCACTGAGAAATAACAGTGGATGCAGCAGAAGCTCCAATTTTTTTGTCAAACCCGTAGATGAGAATCAGTTCGAGTCCTAGATTTAAAAAAGCAGTTCCTAGTGCCACCCAGAGGGGTCTAATTGTGTCTTTGACTCCGCGCAAGTAACCCACTCCTGCCAGCATTATCAACATCGCTGGAGCACCGAACATGCTGATGCGCAGATAGATGCGAGCTTGATTTAGAAGTTCCCCGTCAGCACCTAAAAGTTTCAGTAGAGGATCAGCAGCAAAGTACCCGAGAAAAGCAATTGCAATACCGAGAAAAAAAGCCAACCATAGGCTTTGAATAGCCTGATTGGAAGCTTTTAATGGTTCGCCTGCTCCAGTAAACCTGGCGACTGTTGCAGTAGTCCCATAGGCCAAAAAGAAACAAAGTCCATAGATCAATAGAAGGGCAGCAGATGCAACAGCTAATCCTCCTAGGGGCAGAGTACCTAAGTGGCCGACAACAGCGGTATCGGCCAATAAATATAATGGTTCGGCTACAAGGGCACCCAAAGCTGGGATTGCCAGTGTCAGAAGCTGTTTATCATGATCTGGGATGTTGATGATGAAAGTCTAAACCTATTCAAGTCGTCAAACCGTTGATTTGAGCTCTACCATTCAAGTATGAGTGAAAACAAAGAAATTGATATAAAGCCAAGATCTCGCGAAGTTACAGATGGAGCTAACAGGGCACCAGCTCGTGCGATGTTGCGTGCTGTAGGTATGAAGGAAGAAGATTTTTCGAAAGCACAAGTTGGAGTGGCGTCATCATGGAATGAAGTCACACCGTGCAATTTACCTTTAGATGCACTCGCAAAAAGATGTAAAGAAGGAGTTTCTAACGCAGGTGGATTCCCTATGGAGTTTACAACCATTGCAGTAAGTGATGGCATCTCTATGGGTCATGAAGGGATGAGAGCGAGTTTAGTGAGTAGAGAGATAATCGCTGATTCTGTTGAAGCCGTAATGCATGCTGAAAGACTCGACGCATTTGTGAGCTTTGCGGGTTGCGACAAGTCGCTACCCGGAATGCTTATGGCATCAGCACGTATAAACCTTCCATCAGTTTTTGTATATGGAGGTTCAATAATGCCAGGGGAGCATAAAGGAAAATCTCTTGACATCGTGAATGTTTTCGAAGCAGTAGGAGCCCATGCGGTAGGTGACATTGATGATGAAGAGCTTCTTTCCATAGAACGGGCTGCTTGTCCAACCATGGGTAGCTGCGCGGGAATGTTTACTGCTAACACGATGGCTGCAGTAGGAGAAGCGCTAGGTATGTCTTTGCCAGGATCGGCATCTGCTGCGGCAATTGATAGCAGACGTTCAGATGTGGCGTACGCAAGTGGAACCGCTGTGATGAAACTATTAGAAACTGGCATCTATCCCCGTGACATAATGACTCCAGCAGCGTTTGAGAATGCCATTGCGGTAGTGATGGCTCTTGGCGGGTCAACTAATGCTGTTCTGCATCTTTTGGCAATAGCTTTTGAAGCTGGTGTAGATCTTCAATTAGAGGAATTCAATCGCATAGCGGAGAAGGTTCCACACCTTGCGGATACTAAACCGCATGGTCTTTATCACATGGTTGATATAGACAGAGTGGGCGGTGTCCCCGTGGTGATGCAGATGCTTTTGGAAGAAGGTTTGATTCATGGAGACGAAATAACTGTCACCGGTCTGACTGTAAAAGAAAACTTAGAACTTCTCGACCCACCAAAGCCTGATAATGACGTAATTCATTCTTTTGATAACCCCATACATGACATAGGAGGAATAGCAATATTGAAAGGTTCTTTGGCGCCTGACGGAGCTGTTGTGAAAGTCGCGGGAATAGATGTGGATAGTTTTGATGGCCGTGCCAGAGTGTTTGATGGTGAAGACAAGGCTATGGAAGCAGTATTAGGAGGGCAGATAGAGGCTGGTGATATTGTCGTGATTCGGTATGAAGGCCCTAAAGGAGGTCCTGGCATGCGTGAAATGCTAGCTATTACAGGAGCTATGAAAGGTGCTGGAAGAGGGAACGATGCAGCTCTAATCACTGATGGCCGATTTTCCGGTGGGACGCATGGTTTCTGCGTGGGTCATGTCGCCCCGGAAGCAGTTGACGGGGGTCCGATAGCTCTTGTAGCAGAAGGTGATCGAATTGTTATCGATATTCGTGAACATTCAATTGAACTTCTGGTTGACGAAAATGAATTAGAAAAACGGAGAAATGAATTAAAACCCTTTAAACCTAGGTATGAGTCTGGTTTCTTAGCTAAATATGCGCGATTAGCAGCAGGAGCAGAGCAGGGAGCTGTCACTAAGGCATAAAAAGGGTTGTTTGCTATTAGCTTCCCAGCGATACTAGATAGGTGCGATAATTTTTCGTAGGTGTAGTAGTTATTTAGCTGCATTCATTAAGGGTGCGTGTTTTGACCTCCCTATAGGGAGGTCAATTGTTTTTAATCAAGTTTTTATTAAAGAAATCTAATCTGAGAAAAAAATGAATAATGAAAATATAGATGGTGGCAGGGCTCTAATTAGGGCTCTTGAAAAAGAGGGTGTGGAAGTCATGTTTGGGCTTCCCGGTGGAGCGATACTGCCGGTATATGACCCGATCATTGATTCAAATATCAGACACATACTTGTGCGTCATGAACAAGGTGCGGGACATATGGCCGAGGGTTACGCCCAAGCAACTGGCAAACCTGGTGTAGCGATGGTAACTAGCGGTCCGGCAGCTACGAATATTGTCACGCCTTTATGCGACGCATATTTGGACTCGATACCTTTGGTTGTCATTACAGGACAAGTGCCTTTAGCTGCGATAGGCACGGATGCATTTCAGGAATGTGACACTACTGGGATAACCATGGGAGTTACAAAACATAATTTTCTCGTTAAAGACGCACAAGATATTCCAAGAATTGTGAAAGAGGCATTTCACATAGCAACTACAGGCCGACCTGGCCCGGTATTAATTGATGTTCCGAAGGACATAGTTGATCCGAAAAATCCCAGATCAAAGCTTAATTGGGTAGACAATCCAGAAATGGATTTGCCAGGCTATGAACCGGAAAAAAACTTTGACCTTTCGGGAATAGATAAGGCTTTGGAGCTTATAGAAAATTCCGAAAGGCCAGTTTTTTATGTTGGGGGTGGGATTCTTAAATCAAGAGCAGCTGAAGCCCTTAGAGAACTGGTTGAGATCACTGGAATCCATGTAGTAACAACTCTTATGGCTAGAGGGGCTTTCCCAGACAGTCATGAGCTTTGTTTAGGTATGCCTGGAATGCACGGAAACTATACAGCTGTGACTTCTATGCAAAAAGCCGACTTGTTAGTAGCTTTGGGGGCTCGTTTCGATGACCGTGTCACCGGTAAAGTTGATGGTTTCGCACCAGATGCAAAAATAGTTCATGTGGATATTGATCCGGCAGAAATTGGGAAAGTCAGGAAACCAGATGTTGCTATTACTGGAGATTGCCGTTTAGTAATTGAGGCAATGGTTGATCGACTTAAAAAACAGGGATCCACTCCAACGGATCGTTCAGAATGGAAATCGAGCATAAGTGGTTGGCAAGAACGCTTCCCTCTTACATATGAGAACTCTGAACCTGGAAGTAAATTAAAACCTCAGTTTGTTATTGAACAACTTAGGGATTTAGCTCCTGATGATGCAATTGTTGCTTCGGGAGTTGGCCAACACCAAATGTGGACGAGTCAGTATTGGAATTTTAATAGCCCATACACGTGGATAAATTCAGGAGGATTGGGGACAATGGGGTTCTCGATACCTGCTGCAATTGGAGCAAAAGTAGGACACCCTGATCGGGTGGTTTGGGCAGTTGATGGAGATGGGTGTTTTCAGATGACAGCCCAGGAACTTGTAACCGCAACAGTTGAAAATATTCCAATAAAAGTTGCACTACTCAATAATTCTTACTTAGGCATGGTTCGCCAGTGGCAAGACATGTTTTACGAGGAAAGATTTTCAGAAGTATTTCTTTCCGAAGATGTGCCGAATTACAAGGCATGGGCAGAGTCAATGGGTTGTGTCGGTATTCGAGTTGACAGTCCTGAAGAAGTCCCAGAAGCTATCGCTAAGGCAAATGAGATTGATGATAGATCAGTTGTAATAGACTTCCGAACTGCACCTGAAGAGCGCGTTTATCCTATGGTCCCATCCGGCCAGGATAATTCTTCGATTGTTGTTCCTCCATCTCAAGAAAGCCAAGAACGGTGAAAAAGATTCAGCCTAATTACAGAACTTTAGTTGTGACCGTCGATAACAAGTTTGGCGTTTTGGCTCGAGTTAGTGGTCTTTTTGCTCGCCGGGGTGTAAATATCAAGTCTTTAGCTGTTGCCCCTACCGATAAGGCAGAATTTAGTCGCATAACTGTTGACCTTGATATAGAACTTGAATCTGTTTCATTAGATCAAATAATAAAACAGCTTGACAAACTTATAAATGTTGTTGAAATACGAGCTTTAGATCCTGACAAGTCAGTCGAAAGAGAGTTGATGATCGTTACAGTCAGAGCTGAGGCCAGCCAAAGAGATGAGTTGGTTGATCATTTAGACGAAGTCGGAGGAAAGGTACTGAATATTGGAACTGAAAGCATGATGCTTTCTCTGGTGGAAACCTCATCTGTCATCGACGATTTTGAATCTTTTTTAGGCAATTTTGGCATAGTTGAATTACAACGAACAGGTCGCGTTGCTCTAGATTCGTTATAAATAAATAAATCTTAAATAGTAGAAAAAAATAATTAGGAGAAGTTCGTGGTAAATATTTATTATGAAAGTGATGTGAATCGTTCAGCGATATCAGATCGTAAAATAGCAATCTTGGGCTATGGATCGCAAGGTCATGCTCATGCTCTGAACTTAAAGGAATCAGGGATTGATGTCTGTGTGGGGTTGAGAGAAGGCTCTGGTTCTATTTCAAAAGCCGAAGAAGCTGGACTTACAGTTCGTTCACTTTCAGAAGCGTCAGACTGGGCAGATGTAATTATGCTTTTGTTGCCTGATACAGACCAGGCCGCAATATACGAAGAGCATATTGCCCCAAATTTGAAAGCTGGAGATGCCATTGCTTTCGCCCATGGCTTTAATATCCGTTTTGATCTAATCGCACCTCCTGATGACGTAGATGTCATCATGATTGCCCCTAAAGGGCCAGGTCACTTGGTACGTAGAACTTATATTGAAGGCGGTGGCGTACCTTGTCTGATTGCCGTAGAACAAGACCCGACAGGAGGAGCAAAAGATTTAGCCTTGGCTTATGCAGATGGGCTGGGAGGTGCCAGAGCAGGAGTTATTGAAACGACTTTCACCGAAGAGTGTGAAACAGATCTTTTTGGAGAACAGGTAGTCCTTTGTGGGGGTGTTACTGAGCTAGTTAGAAGTGCTTTTGACACACTAGTTGACGCGGGGTACCAGCCAGAGATCTGTTACTTCGAATGTCTTCATGAATTAAAATTAATCGTAGACCTCATGTATGAACAAGGTATAGGTGGTATGCGCTATTCAGTTTCCGATACTGCTGAATACGGCGACTTGACTCGTGGTCCTCGAGTAGTGGATGACCATGTTAGGGAAACAATGAAGCAGGTCTTAGACGAGATTCAATCTGGAGTTTTCGCAGAAGAATGGGTAGCAGAAGCTCATTCCGGTAGAGAGAATTTTTACGCTTTGGAGGAGAAAGGACGCCAACATCGCATTGAGCAAGTTGGTTCTAAACTCCGCGACATGATGCCGTGGATTAGTGCCGGCAAAGTATCTGTTCAAGATGCATCAGGTGGTCAAGGTTAATTAAATTATCCTAAAGCGTACAAAGTTGAGCAAACATGAAAATGACTGGGAAGAACTTAGTCGTCGTGCAGCTTTTGCTTCTCATAGGCTGATCGGTTGGATTTATTGGGATCCTAGGGCTATAGCAAATTATGAAGCACTTGGAATTCCTAACGGATTTGGTTATTACGTGTCTACCCGTGCAGCCACTTTAGGAAAAGCAGGGAATAAGGCCGTATCCGCTGCTTTTTACTCGATACACCCAAACTTTATTTCGGCGAGTCTTGATAACTGTCGCGAACATACAACTTTTGAAAAAGCGGCAGCGGCTAGAGATGCCGCGATAGCTCCAGGTTTAAAAGAATTAACACCAGAAATATGTGGACCTTTAGCAACTATGTCTCCAAATCTTTGGAAAGCCGCTGAAGAGCTTCCACTATCTGGCCGCGCTTTATTTGCATCGCTATTGGATTGGCCACGCCACGAGGACCCGCTTGTGTCAGCTTGGCTAGCTGTTAACGCCATCCGTGAGTGGCGAGGTGATACTCATTGGGCGATTATGACAAGCGAAAATATCGACGGCACTATGGCAGGTATTTTAGATAATGCCAAGCATAAATATGATGATCAATGGCTTCCACGCAGTCGAGGTGCAGATGATGCTGCAATTAGCGCCGCATTTAAAAAGTTAAGAGAACGTGGTTTAGCGGATGGAGAAACAGTTACGAGTAAAGGCTTGGAATACAGAGAAGAGCTCGAAAGAAAACTTAACAACATAGCGAGTGCCGCCTGGCGAAATCTTGGAATTAATCAAACGACTCAATTCCTCGAATTGATAGAACCAGTGGGTTCGCGTTACATGGATCATATTGATAACACAGCTGGATCAAATTGGATGCCAGCTGGGCGAGAAGCTAAGACTAAATAGTTCTGATGATCAGCTTACGCGCTGAACTATCATCGCCATTCCTTGCCCGCCTCCAACACACATGGTTTCAAGTCCGAATTCCTTATCTGAATCCTCTAGCCCATTTATCAATGTTGTCATTATCCGAGCACCTGTCATTCCAAATGGATGACCTAAAGCTATGGCTCCGCCATTTACGTTCAATTTGTCAAGGTCTATTCCGGTTTCTTCCGCTGAAGGAATGACTTGCGCTGCAAAAGCTTCATTTATCTCGACAAGGTCTATGTCGCTAATCGCCATACCCGCTCTTTGTAATGTTTGGTTGATTGCATCAATTGGACCCAATCCCATTATCTCTGGATTCAGAGATGAAACCCCAGAAGCCACGATTTTCGCCAACGGAGATATTCCCAATTCTGAAGCTTTCTCTTCACTCATCACGACTACTGCAGCAGCGCCATCATTCAAAGGACAAGCATTGCCGGCGGTAACAGTCCCATCAGGACGGAAAACAGGGTTCAACTGTGAAACATTTTCATATGTAGTTCCGGCTCTTATTCCATCGTCGGCCGTTACGACAGTTCCATCTGGAACTGTGTATGGAGTAATCTCACGTTCAAAAAAACCTCGCGCCGCAGCGGCTTCTGCGCGATTTTGTGAACGTACACCCCATTCGTCTTGATCTTTACGCGAAACTCCTTTGCTTTGAGCCACATTTTCAGCAGTTTGACCCATTGCTATATACACATCTGGTAAACCTTGGGGTGGAGTCCAAGCGTCTACTCCTTCCCCAGTTCTTTCAGCAGTCCGTGTTTCGGCGTCTTCAAAAGAATCGTTATGAGATCCGGTATCGGAAGCACCAAATTGGTAGCGACTTACACACTCGACGCCTCCAGCAACAAAAACATCCCCTTCTCCAGCCTTAATTGCGTGAAAGGCCATACGGATTGTTTGCAACGAAGATGAACAGTACCGGTTTACTGTTACTCCAGGGGCGTCCACTCCGGCCAAAAGGCTTGATATACGCGCAATGTTATAGCCTTGTTCTCCACCTGGCTGACCAGTTCCCCATAGGACATCTTCAACCAAATCAGTTTGAAGTTGCGGAACCTTAGAAAGAACATCTTTAATTATAAAAGCCGACATGTCATCAGGCCTGACTTCCGCCAGACTGCCTTTATTTGCTCTACCTATAGGAGTTCTTGAAGTTGCTACTATTACAGCATCCGGCATGATTAACCTCTCAATTAGTTATCGAATCTGCCGAGATCCTAACCGGCATAAATAGACCTTGTTTATTTTTGTATAAAAACTTTAATTAGTCCGCTTTACCAGAGTTATTCCGTCACCGATAGAGAGCATCACAGAAGAGACTCTGTCATCTTGAGAGACGTGGTCATTAAATTTTCGAATAGAGACAGTGTCATCGTCAGATATCTCTTGATTAATTACTCTGCCCGACCATAAAACGTTGTCGATTGCTATTAACCCATGGTCTGACAATCTAGGCACAATCTCTTCATAATATTCTAAATAGCCCCCCTTGTCGGCATCAATGAATGCAAAATCGATTTTTTTATCATCAGGTAAATTGACCAGAGTTTGCTTTGCAGGTGCAATAATAAGTTCAATTTTTTTATCGACACCTGCTTTCTTCCAGTATTCACTAGCTACAGAGGTCCATTCTTCAGAAACGTCACAACATAATAGTTTTCCGTCCTCTGGCAGGGCTTTGGCAATGGCTAAAGATGAGTAACCCGTGAAAGTTCCTATTTCAACAGCAAATTTGGGTCTGATCGCAGCGACTAGCATGTAAAGAAAAATGCCCTGATCCTGAGCAACCTGCATAGCAGAAACTTTTCCTAATTTAGATGTAGTTTCGATAAGAGATTTTTGAGTTTCATCAGGTGAGGAAGTGTGACTCAAGATGTATTCAAAAAGTTTTTCATCAAGAAAAAAAGAACGGTGGTATATATCTTCGTTCGAAATGTCGGAATTATTCTGCATATAGTTTTCTATCCTTGGCATTTACTAATAATGAATTTACTAAAGTAGTAAATGAGAGGTTAGTCAAGAACGTTTGAGCATACTCAAATGGGCTTAGGGAGAGTGATGACGAAAATAGATCCCCAAGAGCAATGGAAATTGCTTATAGGAGGTGAATGGATAGAAACTTCAGAAAAATATCCAGTCACGAATCCTTACACGACAGAGACAGTGGGTTATGCCCCAGAAGCCACTCTAAGTGAAGCAGCTGATGCGATGGTTGCTGCTAGAGAAGCATTAGACGGGTGGAAGAATACATCGGCAGATCAGAGATGTTACTTACTTGGAAAACTTGCAGATGTGCTTGAACAGAAAACCCCAGATTGGGTTGATTTGGTGCAGGCGGAGACTGGCTCAACTATAAACATCACCGAAACTCTGCAAGTAGCGGGAGGGTTTATTGACCGTTTCCGTTACTACTCGAAACCACAACGCATAGATTCATCTGAACTTCCCGTTAAGCAAGGTGCAACCGCTCTTGGGCCCGCAGGTCTTGTGGCTGCATCCATATACCACCAACCAGTTGGAGTTGTTTTATGCATCACACCTTATAATTTCCCTCTCACCAACGTTGCTGGGAAAATAGCGCCGGCTCTGGCAATGGGTAATACCTGCATCATAAAACCGGCGCCACAAGATCCACTTGGAATTTTGAGATTGGGCGAAGCTATAAGTGAAGCCGGTTTTCCTCCAGGAGTCATAAATATTGTTACTTCTTCTGGACCTGAGGTACCCGCGGCGATGGTTGCATCAAAAGATGTCAATATGGTGAGTTTTACTGGGTCGACTTCTGTTGGAAAGTCAATCTACGCAAGTGGGGCATCAACTATGACACGCGTTCTCATGGAATTAGGCGGGAAGGGTGCTCTCATAATGACTGAAGATGCCAGTGTGGATGCAGCGATGGGAGCTATAGCAAGTGTTTGGGGTTTCCACAGCGGTCAGATTTGCACCGCACCCACTCGAGTCATTTGCCACCGCAACATTTACGACCAAACAGTAGAGACTCTCTCGGCTGTAGCAGGGATGCTCAAGATGGGCGACCCTAGAGAACGTGATACTTTAGTAGGCCCTTTAATCTCAGAGCAGCAGAGAGACAACGTTGAAAAATTTATTTCCTCTGGTGTCGAGTCGGGTGCCAAATTGGTTTGTGGAGGTGAAAGACCTGATGAACAGGGCTATTTTGTAGCGCCAACACTTTTGGCCGATTGCACAACTGATATGCATGTTGTTCGTGAAGAGGCTTTTGGGCCAGTTGTTGTAGTGATGCAATATGAAGATGATGAGGAAGCGATTGAAATGGCTAATGACTCCGATTATGGCCTATTTAGTTATGTGTATGCAGGTGATACTGCCAGAGCTCACCAGATAGCCAAAAGTTTGGAAAGCGGGAATGTTGCTCTTAACAGTTTTCAACCTCACATGGAAGCCCCTTTTGGAGGATTTAAGATGTCTGGAATAGGTCGAGATCGTGGCACATGGGGCCTAAAGGCTTACAGCGAGCTTCAGGCGATTTCATGGTTAGCTTAATTCTCAAAGAGCCCGTTCTGGGCCACTTAAGAAGCTAGGGTCACTATTGTGACCAATATAAAAGGGGAGCAATGCTTGAAGTAGGAAATGAAGCGCCGAAATTCTCAGCACTTGACCAAGGTGGCAACACTCTATCTTTGGTCGATTTTGTAGGAAGTTGGGTTTTGTTTTGGTGGTATCCAAAAGCATCAACACCTGGTTGAACGATTCAAGGACAGGGGCTCCGTGATAGGGCCTCAGAATTTTCAGATCTAGGAGCCGTAATAGTCGGTGCTAGTTTCGACACCGTTGAAGAGCAAAATAAATTTTTTGATGAGCAAGATTTTTCTTTTCCATTAATAGCTGACCCTGATAGAAAAATAGGGGAGCTTTATGGAGTAGCTCGGCCTTCAGACGACCCAGCTGCAGCTTTTGCTATGAGAACTAGTTTCTTAATTTCTCCTGAAGGATTAGTTGCCGCTATTTGGAATCAGGATTCGATTACTGATTTCCAGACTCATGGCGACGAAGTTTTGTCGGTAATCCGTTCGCAAAGCTGAGAGCAGACTGATTTGATTCTTCCACTAGAAGGACTTTCTGTGGTTGAGGGGTCAGCTTTTGTCGCCGCCCCCTCTGGAGGGATGACGTTAGCTCAGATGGGTGCTGAGGTGATCAGATTTGATCAACTCGGCGGTGGAATCGATTATAGGCGTTGGCCTCTTACTGAAAATGGAGTAAGTCTTTACTGGAATGGTTTAAACCGCGGAAAGAAATCAGTTGTAGCAGATTTAAGAGCTCCTGAGATACAGATTTTGTTATCCGAACTTATAGCTACTTCAGGAAATTTTTTAACTAATTTTCCTTTAAAAGGCTGGCTTAGCTACGAAAAACTTTCAGAAAAAAGATCTGACTTAGTAATGGTGTCGATTATGGGAAGCCATGATGGAACAACAGCGGTGGATTACACAATTAACTGTGCAGTTGGAATTCCGTCGGTAACTGGTCATACGGACGACCCTCGGCCTGTCAATCACTCGCTGCCCGCTTGGGACCTTATCTGCGGTCAAACTGCGGCATTAGGTATGGTTGCGGCCGATCGGTATAGAACACAAACTGGAAAAGGGCAGTTAGTAAGCCTTGCCTTATCAGATGTTGCGCTAGCTGCGGTTGCATGGAGAGGAGACCTTGCCGAAGTTGAGTTAGGTGGGGTGGAAAGAAAAAAACTTGGCAATGAGCTTTATGGAGCTTTCGGAAGAGATTTTCTGAGTCATGATGGCCGCCATGTAATGGTTGTGGCTATTACGCAAAGACAATGGGACGGTCTTTTAGAAGCAACCCAGACTCAGGAAGAGGTAGCTTCACTATCTCGAAGACTCGGTCTTGATTTCACAGATGAAGGTGCTCGTTTTGAGGCGAGAAAAGAACTTGCGGACTTGTTTAATCCATGGTTCCAAAACTTAACCTTAAAAGAAATTTCTGAACGACTTGATAGATGCGGGGTGTGTTGGGGTCCGTACAGGACTTTTAGACAGATGCTTGATGAAGACCCTAGGTGTTCAACGGAGAATCCGATGTTTTCTGAAATTGATCAACCTGGAGTAGGAAGACACCTAGTTCCTGGGTCGCCTTTATCTTTCGGAGGTCCACAAGGAGACGATCGAAATGCTCTCAAAGCGCCGTTGTTAGGAGAGCACACTGAGCAAGTTCTAGCCGACAATCTCAAACTTAGTTCAGTAGAAATAGGAAATTTAGCCGATAACGGTCTCATTTTCGCAGTTTCTTGAATGATTACCTAAGCTCCAAAAATTACGAGTCTCCAATCGAGAACATTTGATATTTCAGAACCTTTAATAGAGGAGACCTCTGTTTTTATTGCACTAATTTTTCCATTAGCTAATGTTTTCTGGTCTAGGAGAGTGTGTTGAAAAGACAAAACATCCCCCTCGTGTACGGGTCCTAAGTGGTCGCAGGATTGCCAACCTAAAATAGTTGCATTTCCTGGCATGAGTCGGTTCAGAGACGCTTGAGCGAGGCCTATAGTATGTCCCCCATATACAAGTCTTTCGGCGCTTGGTGACGTGCTCGCGTCACGATGAACAGGAGCCTGGTTTTGGGTTAGACGGACGAGCTCCATAGCACTACTCACGGTGTCGCAAAGTTCATCTGTTTTCTTCTCTCCAATGAACCAATTTTCTTGATTTTCTACACTCATAAATGAGACATCCCAAGAATCGGGAACTGAAGACTCCCAGTTATCCAAAACAATTTCCGTTTCTACTGAGCCGAGATCATCGCTGTGTCCGGGGAGGTTGTTAGGATCGCGCGACTTGAGCATCGCACACCGTTCGTAATCAACCACGACCGAACCATCATCTACACAAGTGGTTGTTATACCAAGCAGTGCAAGTCCCCTTGGCGGGCGGTCTTTCCTTAGACTTAAATCTTTTAAACCTTTAATTACCACTTCGGTATGGAGAGTCTCCCCTTCGAAGACGGGTCTTTTGAAATAAACTCCGCGATAGAAAAGATTTGCTATTACCCGTCTTGTAGCAACCGTGCTTTGTCCAATTGAAAAATGCATTATCAACCCAGGGTTTACAACACGTTTTGACACCCCGGTTACTTTCTTGGCTAGTGGAAGACTGAGAGAGGTAGATAGAGGGTCTCCACAAATTGACTGATACATAGCGATTTCCCCCGATGTAATAGTTAGATCAGGAGAAGGAGGAAGAATCAGCCCCACCTTCAAATCATCAAAGTAAGTCCCGGAAACTTTCTCACTGTTGGGTGCTTCACTATTCATCTACAGACTATGACACGACTTTCACCTGATGTCAGGTGAAAGCAGGAAATGGTGGTTATTAATGAAAAAGTAATCTTTTTTACAGATAGGTCGTTCTTTAATTATTATTAAAAATCTCTGTTCAAAACAGTTTGTATTACCTAAGGTCGCGCGCTCGGAGTAAAACTCCGAAGAGTAGAACGGAGGAGGGCCGGTCTGCATGACTGATATAGCAACGAACTTTTTTATTGATTCAAGAGTTCTAATTTGGATGAAAGATGCCTTGTGCCAAGGTGAGAGCAGTTTGTTCTTTGCACCATTTGCCGAAAGACCTGAAGCAAGAGTTAGGCGTGAAGCAAAAGCTAAGGAGATATGTGCCGATTGTGAAGTACAAGTCGATTGTAAACAATATGCTCGTGACAACAGAGAGCTGGGTTTTTGGGGTGGTGAATCAGAAGCAGAGAGAGCCACTGCAGGATTTGCACCAACCACACCGATAATAGGGCGCAGGCAGGTAGCTGCTGACAGAGCCGCTGCTGCTTTAGCTGCAGCCACGGCAGCGGGACGTTAAACAAACAAAGTTAGTCTTTATTGAGGCGAGCTGACAGAAATATTGGCAAGATTCCAATAGCAACACAAATTCCTGTAGTTAACCATGCGCCACCCGATAGATGAACTAACTCAAAGTAGTCACGGCCAAACTCACTCAAAAGAACAGATACGTAAGACAAGCCCATAAAAGCTGCTAAAAATAATTTCCACGGTTTTATAGGTCTACTTACAACTATAAGAATTCCGAGACCAAGGCATAGAAGAGTCGCTGTTGCAGCAGTTCTGGCTTCGATCAACAAAACATCCGAACGTCTAACAGTCTCGTAACAGGCAAAAGTTGCGATTGCAGCGGAAATTCCAGCAGGGATTGAATAACGAAGAACCCTTTTTAGAAAACCTGGTTTAACCAGCGAGCTGTCAGGAGCTAAAGCTAAGAAGAAACCAGGGAGACCTATAGAAAAAGTCCCTATAAGCGTTAATTGCTTTGGTCGAAAAGGGAAAGGGACACCTAGTATTCCTACGAGCGCTGTTAATAAAACGGCGTAAGTTGCTTTTGTTATGAAAAGATTAGAAACCCTCTCTATGTTATTGATCACCCTTCGTCCTTCTTTAAGGACGCGCGGTAATATTTTGAACTGATTATCAAGCAAAACCAACTGAGCGACAGCCCTACTAGCCGAACTTCCTGACCCCATCGCTATACCCATATCAGAATCCTTCAGAGCAAGAACATCGTTGACACCATCTCCGGTCATGGCAACGGTGTGACCCTTACTTTGAAGTGACGAGACCATTGCTCTTTTCTGGTGAGGTGTGACACGTCCAAAAATCGATGTATTTTCAATTATTTCATCTATGTTTTGATTTTCTGACAATTCTCTGGCGTCTAAAACCTCGGCATTAGTTGAGATACCAGCTTTTTTAGCTACAGCAGCAACTGTCGCAGGGTGATCACCAGAAATAACTTTTAATTGAATGCCTTGACCCTGAAGGTAGCTGAAGATCTCATGCGCATCTTCTCGTAAAGTATCCTCAAGAAAGATTAGGCAAACTTGGGTACGACTCGTTGGCAGTTCATCTGTTTTGCTAGTGGGACTTTCTGATCGAGTAAGAACTAAAATTCGCTTCCCTTCATTCGCAAGAGTTTCCACGCGGTCACGATTTGTTTGATCATCTTCTCTGAGAAGGATTTCAGGTGCCCCCAAATAAAATAATCCATTCTCGCCGAAGTCACACATAGCCCATTTGCGCATTGAGGAAAATGCTATTGAGTCAATCAATTGCCATTCAGGGTCGCGAAAGTGTTCACCTAGAGCAGCAAGTGTTGCGTTAGGTGAAGGGTCGGCGGCCACCATCGCTCCAAGTGCATCAGAGGGGTCGGTTCCATCGAGAGTTTCAAACCCTGTATAGGAAATTTTTCCTGTTGTTATAGTTCCTGTCTTGTCTAGACATAAAACATCGACACGAGCCAGCATTTCAACCGAGGCAAGCTCTTTGCACAACGCTCGATGCCTAGCCAAAGCGACCACACCAGTTATAAAGGAAAGACTTGTAAGTAGAACAAGGCCGTCGGGGACCATTGCAACCGCTGACGCCACAGTTCCACGTAAAGCCTCTTCCCACAGATCTTCAGTGGCTAAAAGTCTAAGAAGTAAGAGTCCTACAGAAGGAGGAATAATTATAATTAACCAACGCAGTATTGTGTCCACCCCGGAACGTAAGTCGCTATCGACGAGTCTGAAACGCCGTGCTTCTTCAGCCAAAGCAACTGCATACGAATCAACGCCTATACGTGTAGCCCTATAATGGGCGAAACCAGCTGACACAAAACTTCCAGATAAAACTTCGTCTGATATGTTTTTTTCGACCGGTTCAGATTCGCCAGTTAGCAGAGACTCATCGACTTCTAAACCAGCAGAATGTGTTAATTGACCATCCACAACTATTTGGTCACCTGGTTGAATCTCAATTAGATCATCAAGTACGACTTCAGAAATATTAATTTCCTTAGTAATTCCTTCACGAATTACGCGCGCTTTAGGAGCTGATAAAACGGCTAACTCCGTCAGAGTCTTTCGAGCTTTTAATTCCTGAAAAATTCCAATGATACTGTTAGAAAAAATTACTCCTGCAAATAAAGCGTCTCCCGGGAAACCCGCTACCAATATGAGAATGAGCAGGGTCCCCATAATCCCATTGACCGGAGTTAAAACATTTGCTCTCAAGATTTGCTTAGTAGTACGAACAGGAGCATCAGGAACATTGTTTACCTGACCTTTTTCTATCCGTTCGGCAACTTCGGTCTCTGTTAGGCCTTTTGGGGTCTCTAGATAGTTATTAGCACTCATATATAAATATTAGGTGAGAGGCTAGCTATTTGATTGTTCAAAGTAGTAACCATCTGTAGTCATCGTCAGCCTATGGCGTTTTCCGGACATGTCGGGATCGGTTTTTTCATAGCCTGCATCCCCAAACCACATTGCTACTGGCCCTTTCGCTGATTGAGCTATGTGCGTTTCATAGAACATTGGATCCTTATCATCAAGGTCATTTAGAGCATCTTCAACATTTGCAAAAGAAATAAGACGATTTAAGGTCACCCACGTGGGTGGAGCTAGTTCTATCTCACCGGCGTCACGCAAACTGATGGCTTCATGAGGGCGGAACCAATTGTGTTCAATGATTTCAGAATCATCAATAGTGACTTCATCACCGTCCACTAATTTCGTTGCAAAAAAGTATGTAGAAAATCTTTTAGGAGTTATAGCTGGTGGAACCCAGTGCGAAAACCAAAACAAGTTTTCTTGAGAAACAGAAATTGCCGCCTCTTCGAAAGTTTCTCTTGCAGCAGCATTCGTTGCCGTTGCCAATTCATCAAGAGATCCATCAGAATCAATAACCTTGTCATTTTCATCAATTTTACCCCCAGGGAAAACCCACATACCTCCAAAAGCAACTTTGGAATTCTTTCGAAGCATTAAAAGTTCAATACCGGATTTTGAATCTCTCATTATTACGACAGTTGCAGCGGGTATCAGATCACTCGTTCCTCGCTCCTCGTGCTCTGATTCCCATTTTTTGTAACGACTTTCATCACGATTATTTATCAATGAAAATCATTCCTTTTCTTCTGGGGTGTCTTTAGCTAGATCACCGAAAGGAGATCTATCAAACCAAAGAGTTTCTTCGACAAGTTTTCTACTTTTCCAACCTGAGTCTGATCGGATCAGTTCATGTCTATATTTTCCACCTACAAACCAAATTTCTCCCCCTTTTAAACGCATTGGATTATTGAAAAGTGCAAGAACATCAGCTTCGTTTTCTTCTTTCTTTAACACTTCGATGTTGGTGACGAGATGTTGAGACATTTCAAACATGTCTAAAGCTTTTGATAAAAAAGAAACAGTTTCCTCTAAATCGCCAACTGAGCCACCCGATGATGAGTAATCGATGTGTGCATCTGTTGTAAACAAGGTTCTATAAAGATCCCAATCTCTAGTATCCACAGCACGCGCATAGCGCGAAAAAAAATCTGTTATCTCAATTTTGTCAACAACATGTTGAATGTCCATAAGACTGCTTTCCAATCACGGAATTAAAACCCTTGAGAAACTTAAAGCCTTTAACTGTTATAGCAGTAAAACTTATTTGACATGATGTTCTGTAAAGGTTGCCATTCCATCCATCCAAGAAATTTTACATGGCCCGGTGATAGATTTTCTGAAACTTGGATCTGCTGCACCTCCTGATTGACTACCAGGCACATTTTCGTATAGGAGTTGTGGGGTTTTACCTAAGAGAGAACCGAAAAAAGTGCACCAGTCTTCAGCAGTTACAACTTCGTCTCCACACCAGTTCACGATGGTAGCGGGAGTTGAAGCAGCGTCAAGAAGATGCGAGACCTGCTGAGCGAGATCTGTCTCATGGATGGGGCTATAAGGGGACGGGGCTGAGTCTCTGAGCGTTATCGGCTTATCAGCTGCTATTGCTGCACAGTGGTACTTTGGAAGTCCTCCATTATCGCCATAGCTTGCATTAATTCTAGCGATAGTAGTAGGTAGGTCAAGAACTCTAGACATGGTCCTAGCAACAGCTTCTTGGCTTATTTTAGAGATCCCATAGGTAGGAGAGTGGGTAACAATTGAATCACCCAGAGGATCGCTTTCACTGTATAGATGCCAAGGGTTTTCGTTAGGTTTGTAAACGGAGTTGGTTGAAGCTATCAGCACGGACTTAGCGCTGCGACAATGTTGCATCAAGATTCCTGTTGCTTCAGCATTATTCGAAATTGCCAGATCGTAATCAGCTACTGGACCCTGAAAAACTGCAAAATGTACTACATGATCGAAATCGGTTGGGAGGGTTCCGTAGTCATTAGAATTTAAATCGAGAGTAAAAGTGCTTACGCCTAGTCTCTCTAGATGTTGTTTGTTCTGTTCATCAGTAAACCGGGCAACTCCCCAAACTTCATTTTTTTCCGCTAAGAAACGAGCTACCGGAAAGCCGATTTGGCCAGTTGCACCTGTAATGAGGATTTTTTTATCTGATAGCATTCTCCGACGATAGGCCGATTGGGCGACCTCCGATAGTGTCGCCGCATAACTTTTGATAAAAAATATATTAAGGAGAAAAAGTGGCTGGGCATCTTTCAGGTAAAAACATTGCAGTAACAGGAGCCGGAAATGGAATCGGACGTGCTGTCGCGATTCTATGCGCTGAAGAAGGAGCAAACGTAGTTGTTGCTGACTATGGGGTAGAACTAGACGGTTCTGCTCCTTCAAGTGCTGTAGCCGATGAAGTCGTAAACCAAATTAAGGAATTAGGCGGAAATGCAATTGCTGTGGCTGGCGATGTTTCAGAATCAGAAGTAGGCCAACGCATAGTTGAAACTGCGATCGAAGCATGGGGACGAATTGACGGAGTAGCATGCGCTGCAGGAATTCTGCGCGAAAGAATGTTATTTAATATGACGGATGAAGAATTCGATGATGTCGTGAGAGTTCATCTCAGAGGTCACTTCAATGTTTACAGAGCAGCCTCTGCCGTAATGCGTAAACAAGAAGGAGGGGGAAGCATCCTTGGCTTCACCTCAGGAGCTTTTGTTGCTTCAACAGCACAACCAAACTATTCAGCTGCAAAAGGCGGAGTCATATCTCTTACAAAAAGCGCAGCTTTTGCTCTAAAGAGATATGGGGTGAATGCAAACTGTATAGCGCCCGCTGCAATGACCCGAATGTCAGAAAACGTTCCTTTTGAAATAGAAGCAGGAGCACCAGAAGATATTGCACCATTAGCGGCATTTTTACTGTCAGACGCAGCCAAAGATATAACAGCACAAATATATACATGCACAGGAAAGCGAATAGCTGTATGGAACCAACCTGCTGAAGTAAGGGAAATGACTGCTAACGACGGAGAAGCCTTTTCATTCGATGAGATTGTCGAAAGATTAGATTCAGATATAGGTGTCGAAGAACTCCCATTGTTTGCAGATTTAGAGCGACGGATGAAAGAAATGGCTGAAAAGACAGAACAGGGCAATGCCTAGTTGATCTAGGATCTGATTATGGCAACTAAAACTCCTCCAAATTATGTCGAAGGCCACAGCCTCTTAGAAGAGAAGGTAGTGGTTGTAACCGCTGCTGCGGGAACTGGAATTGGTTCTGCAGTGGCAAGACGCTGCATTGAAGAAGGAGCTACCGTAATTATTTCCGATGTTCATGAAAAAAGACTTGAAGATACCTGTGATGCATTGGGCCAGATCAATGGAGAGGCACCTCTTTCAATTGTGTGTGATGTAACGAAAGAAGAACAAGTGCAGAATTTGTTCGACAAAACGATAGAAGAATATGAAAAAATCGATGTCTTAATCAACAACGCAGGTTTAGGAGCTCAAAGCTTGCTAGTTGAAATGGATGATGAAGAATGGTCGCGAGTCATCGACGTGACACTAAATGGAACAATGCGTTGCACAAGAGCAGCATTGAAAAAAATGCAGGAGAAAAACACAGGAGTAATAGTAAACAACGCTTCGGTTTTAGGATGGCGCGCGCAAACAGGCCAGTCTCACTACGCAGCAGCAAAAGCAGGCGTTATGGCACTTACAC
>MDSV01052361.1_pt1 | contig 32689 bp, 30 predicted proteins | sample 810851 | NCBI WGS metagenome assembly MDSV01 (sample SAMN05326640, study PRJNA326480) | marine metagenome | isolation source: seawater | place: Atlantic Ocean: North East | collected 2012 | reverse complement strand
ATGCAAAATTTAAACCTATTTTTTCAACACTATCCTTGATTTTCATTGCTAATTCTTCTTTAATTTCTAAATATTTATCCCAGTCTTTTGTAGATGTAAAACAAATTACTAGTATGTCTATAGAGCTATCATTAAATTTCTCAATCCTAACAAATGATTTGTGGTTATCGTCAACCATATACTTATCATTGTCTTTAAAGTAAGAGGATATCACTTCGGTAAGTTTTTTAATTTGTTCTAGTGTTGAATTGTACTCAAGACCTATTGTCCAATTAATTCTTCTATAATATCTATTGGTATAATTTAAAATTGGTGCCTCAGCGAAAATATAGTTTGGAATTGTAATTGGTGTAGAGTCAAATTTTCTTATTAGTGTTGATCTAAAACCTATTTGTTCTACAACACCCTCAGTATGTGCTGGAACTTTTATTACATCACCTATTTGAAATCTTTTTTCCATTAAAATCATGATACCTGATATTAGATTTTTAAATAAATCTTGAGCTCCAAGAGCTACTGCTACTCCAAGTAATCCTAATCCAGCTATTACTGGGCCAACTTTGATACCCCAAGTTTCAAGGAGTGCTGCAGCGCCTAAAAAAATTATTAGATATTTAAGAGAATTTATAATCCAATCAACTAAAGCTTTTGATAGATTCTTTTCCAATTTCTTAAAAAAAACTGAAAAGGGAATAAGTAAACGGTGCATAAACCAAAAAACAAAAATTGTTGCAAATGAATTATTTATTTTTAATAAATAAAAACTTAGGTTCGAATCCTTTTCAAAATTCATAGATAGAATAAAAAAAATAATAACTATAGGTAAAAATTTACAAGGTGGTATTAAAGCTTCAAATAATTTATCGTCAATTGTATTACCAGTTTTTTTAACAAAAGTTTTTAATCTATTAACAATAAAATTAGCAATCATACTATTGAATAAAAGTGTAACTAACAAAAGTATGAAAAGAATTAAAATTTGGCTTAAATTCAAATCTAATGAAATATTATTTAGAAAGCTTAAAATTTTGTTAAAAAATGTGTATATAGTTTCCATTCGGGTTATTTTAATTTTACTTTATTTGAATAAACTATAAATAAAGAAATTGGTAAAAAGTATATAAAACCATACCAACTTAGGAAAAAGTTACCCGTAATCATTAGTGGAAATAAGTAAATAATTACAGAACATTGTAAAGAGTACATTCCAAATGTTATATTAGAAAAAATATTTGATCTTAAAAGTCTGAATGATTTGTAAATAAAATAAACTAAAAGTGAATATACAGCAATAAAACCAATGATACCTATTTCTGCTAATAATTGAAATGTTATGCTATGAGGGTGAGTACTACAACTCCATTTGGAGACATAATATATTGGATCCGAGCACAAATATCTAAAATTATTAGGCCCTATTCCAATAAAAGGATTTTCAATAAACATTTTCCAAGATGTTACGAACATTGATAGATATTGATTTTGTTCATAATTATTACTAGTTAAGTAAATAATAAAATTATCTCTTAGCCTTTCAGATATTTCAGAAAATAAAAAAGGGAAGCAGAATAAAATAATCAATAAAGAAATTACTTGTAAAATTTTTATTACGGTTAATTTATTTATAAAAAATAATAATAATAAGAATAAGTAAATAAAAAACATAATAAAAGCTGCTCTTTCTCCAGAAAATAAAATTACAACACTTGTTAAAAGAATAGTTATAAAAAAAAAGTTTCTAAATCTTTTGAGTTTTTCTTTTTCTAAAAAGTAAATACCAATTAAAATTGGCAAGATATATACTAAATATCTTCCCAATAACCACCTACTACCAAATAAACCAGCTATTCTTCCTTCAATTGATGAAAAACCTAGAGTATTCGAGCCATTAAATAATTCATAAATTGCATCCAATGATAAAATAAAGCATGTTAAAATTCCACAAAAGAAAAAAAGTACTCTAAAATTAATACTATTAGAAAATAGGATTATAAGACTCAAACAATATATATAATACATAAAATAAAAAAAAGATGATTCAAGTGAATGTATAGAGTGATTTGAAAATAATGAACTCAATACAATAATAAAATAAAAAGATAAAAAAAAATAAGATGGATATAAATTGCTTAGAAATATTTTTTTTAATTTATCAAAATTAAAAATAAGATTTAAAAATGCAAAAGTCACACAGACAAGGTTTGGTATGAAAACACCTGTGATAAATGATGGAAAAAAAAGAAAAATAAATAAGTAGTTTGAAAAATATAAAGACTTATGAATCATTTTTTAAATTATAATTTACAAAATTACTTTTGAGTGCTTTTTTTAAAAGCTTGGGGTCATTCATTTTGTATGACCTTAGTATTTTAGTGTATATTTCTTTAAAATTTTTATTGTTAATTTTTAACTCTAAAGATTGATATATTGATTTAATTTTTGAAGGTTTTGACTCTCTATCTATAAGCAATTCTTCATATAGTTTTTCTCCATCTCTAAGGCCAATTATTTTGATTTCAATATCACCTTGACCATTTTTTTTATAAATCTTACCAGAAAATTGGATCATTAGTTTTGCTAAATCGTATAGTTTAATTGGTTCACCCATATCAAGTAGGAATGTTTCACCACCATTCGAGATTTTTATAGTGCATAAAACTAAATTAGCTGCTTCTTCTATTGTCATAAAGTATCTGATAATATTTTTGTGAGTTAGTGGGACTGGAAGATTATTATCGATTTGATACTGAAATAAGGGTTTTACTGACCCAGAACTATTGATAACATTTCCAAATCTGACAGAACAAAAGGTGGTATTATGATTTTTTTGATTAGATAAATAAATTAAAGCTAATTCGGACAATCTTTTGGAAGCTCCCATTATATTCGTTGGTCTTACAGCTTTATCTGATGAAATAAGACAAAAATTTGATACCTTATATTTTGAAATCAACATCATAAATTCAAATGTATCTATAAAATTATTTTTAATCGCAGAAAAAGGATTATTTTCAATTATTGGTACGTGTTTATAGGCAGCAGCATGAAAAATAATATCAACATTATTATCAGTAAGAATTTTTTTTACATCTTCTTTATTATTAAAATTAATTAATTTAAAAATAATTTTTGATTTATTTTTAATTAATGAAGATAAATTATAAAGATTATATTCAGAATTATCCAAAAGAATTAGTTTTTTATATTTACATTTTAATAATTGAATAACAATATTTGAACCAATAGATCCGCCAGCACCAGTGATCAAAATAACTTTATTATCATAGGTACTGCCAATGGGAGAAATTTTACTTATTCTGTTAAAAAAATAGTTGAAATTAAAATATGATTTAGTAAGTAACTCATTATTTCTAAAAATTATTTTTTGTACGAGTATATTTTTTTCAAAAATATGATCTCTAATTTTATTTTTTGAGAGATCGAAAGTTTTTTCATTTTCAATTAGAATTTGGTTAAATTTAAATTTTTTATATACTAAATTAAATCTATTTGAAGTAAGTATCTCAATGCCATTTACAATTCTTTTTGAATTTTTTTTATTGTCATCAACGAAACAAGCAATTTTTCCATATGACAATAAAGAATTAATATTTGTTGGGTTAAATCCAAATACAACACTTTTTTTTCTATTAAATTTAAATCTATTTTGCAGAAATTTTACAACTAATATTCTATTAAATATCAGGCATCCAAAGAAAAATGACGGAAAAATTATTGCTAAAGATCTTGGAAGGTAATCTTCATTTTGAAAAAAAACATAGATACTAAAAAGAAAAAAATATGATATGAAAAATTTTAAATATAAGTTGTATGAGTTAGAATTAAAAAATCTAAAAAATTGTTTTTGAATACCAAAAATAAAAAATAATATTATGTAAATAATACTTGATGCAATATGTACTTTAATTATTTCGAATGAGTTTATAAAATATTCAATTCTTAAATAATAAGATATAGAAATAGATGCATTTAATATTATTAAATCATTAATAATTATAATTAATAATCTTATAAATCTAAAATTTTTATTATCATAAGTACTATTGTTCATAAATATTTATCATAGAAATTTTTTTTATAATCTAAACTCTCTATAGGTCTTGACTTTTTATTTATAACTGAATTAATTAATATCATGATTGTTTTGAATAATATATATAGGTCTAGTTTTAGACTTAAATTTTTTACATAAATAACATCATAATTAAATTTAATATTCCAATTTGTACTATCTTTTATTTTAATTTGAGCTAATCCAGTTATTCCTGGCTTTACTTTTAGTCGTAATCTATGATTTTTTTTATAAAAATTATCAAATTCAGTGTAAAGAGGTCTAGGACCTATTATTGACATTTCATTTTTTAAAACATTAATAATCTGTAATAATTCGTCGATTTTTAAAAGACGGATGTATTTGCCAAGTTTAGTTACAATTAATTTATTTGAAGTATGATTTAATTTCATACTTTTAAATTTATATAAATGAAATTCACGAGAATTTTGTCCAGATCTAATCTGCGAAAAAAAAGGGTTCTGTCTGTCGATTATTAAAATCATTAAATAGGTAATTACAAGAATTGGAAAAAATAAAATCAAAATAAATATGCATACTAAAATATCTATGGATCTTTTAATCATTCAATAATATTAAGATTTTATATGTAATATAAAATTTGTTTATAAAAATTATTTAAAACTTTGCTGGATTCAAAGTTATCCTCTACAAATTTTCGTCCATTCAAACCTAATTTTATAGATAAATTTTTGTCATTAATAATCTTATTCAATTTTGAAGAGAGATCTTCAGGGTTATTAACTGTAAATTTTAGGCCATTCAAACCATCAATTAGAGACTCCGATAATCCATCAATATCAGATCCCACTACAGGTTTTTGACAAGCACTAGCTTCAATTACAACATTACCAAATCCCTCTCTTAGGCTGGGCAAACATACAACATCACACATATTTAAATAGTTATGAGGAAACATTGTAGATTTGGTAACTTTTATATAATTTCTTAATTTATAATATTTTTTATTTATTATTGATTGTATATTCATTTCATCAATACCTACTAAGAATAAATATAAATTTTTATTTGTTTTAGAAATATTACTAAAAGCATGTAATAAAGTTAGAATACCTTTATTAGTATCAATTCTACCAAGGTAAAGAATAATAGACGAATTTTTTTCAATTTTATATAAATTTCTTAATTTCAAATTAATTGTTTCATTTATCGAAAATTTTTTAAGGTTTACTCCTTTTATAGAACCATTTGCTATTACTGAAAAATTATTAGTATTAAAACCAATGTTTTTAAGAGATTTAATTTGCATTTTGCTATCAAAAAAAACCTGAGTACATGACTCAAAAAAGATTTTATCAATTTTTTGATAAATTTTTAATTTCATACCTCGAAATAAGATCCAATAAATTCCTGTATAAATATGAATTCGAATTTTATGTTTGAATATAAAATTTATAAACAATCCAAAAAAAATTACTTTAGGGGTGGCAGTAATAATTAAATCAGGATTAAAAGATTTAATTAATTTTAATAATTTAAATATATGAACTAAATCCTTTAAAAAAGATGGTTTTCTATGTAGGGATAAATTAATTATTTTTATATTTTCATTAATTTTTTTAAAATTAGCATTATCAAAATTTGAAATAATATAAATGATGTTTTCATTAGATAGTTTATAAATTATATCTAATAAAAAATTATTTAAAAAATGAGAGCTTGAAGCAATAATGCAAATTTTATTTTTCATCAAATAAAGAAAAATGATGATAAAATAATTGAATTGATACCTAAAATGATCATTATTATTTTCCTAAAATAAAATTTAATTTCTTTTGATGTAAATGTAACAATTATAACCGGTAATATTGTATATATAAAAGATAAAACTATAAAAACTCATACTTGTTCAAATTATAGTTAAATTGAGAGTAATATATCAATAATAGTATTCGTAATCTTTGATTTTACTCAATTTAATTACTTGTAAATACTATCTAGCCTAATTTTTTTTCCAAAAATTTTACCATAAGCCCCAATAATAAAGCCCAAAGATTTTGAAATATCAATTAAAAATCCTACTAAAAATAAAGGAATGAAATTTTTAAATATAAATGTTTTAACATGATTATTTTTTTTTATGGGGATTATTATTCCTCTTATTAAAACATAAGGTAAAGATAAAAAAATAAAATAACTAAAATCAATGAAAAATAGTGAAAAATAAAAAATTGAAAATAACAAATATAAATATGGAAAAAATGTTTTTGGGAAATATATAATTTGGATTGAATAATTAATTACTTTAATTATTAATTCAAACATATTGTTTGCATAGGCAGTATTAAAATATGATATTTTTACTTTATCGTTAATTACATAGTTACTTTTTTTTTTTAGGACTGAATTTATAAATACTCTGTCATAATGGGATCTATAAGGCATAAAAAAACCATTGGCATAAAAAAATTCTCTTTTAATAAAAGATGATGGTATTACTGGACTCATAGAATTTATTCCATATGTTTGTGCTATTGCTAGTTTATCAAAATATTTTGAGGGTAATATATTTACTACACCAAAAATAATATCGTATTCATTATTGGTGTTTATTTTATCTAGTTGGTTTTTTGTCCAATATTTATCAAAATATAAATCAAAATCCATAAACGCACACCATTCTGCTTTTGATTTTTGTATACCAAAATTCTTAGCTTCAGATGGTGTTCTTAGATCAGTATCATGATTTTCCCAATTAGTTATTTTTTTTTGAGCTATATATTCATTTAATAAATTATACGATTTATCATTAGATTTTGAGTTAATAAAAATAATTTTATTTGGTTTTATAATTAAATTATTAAGTTGATTAAGTGTCCTATATATTATTTTCTCTTCATTAAAATAAGGAATGATTATATCAAATTTAATTTGCATTATTTTTTTGTAATTTATTTAATAAATCCCACTTACCATTGATTTTATTTATAAAAGATTTTTGATTATCAATATTCCAGATTGATACTCTAGGAATTTGTAACTTATCGTAATTTTTAATATTAAAAGTTGAGCTCGTGCTATCAAAACAATTAAATGAAAAACTTTTAATATATAATTTTGTTACTTTATTAAGAGAACCATAAGGGTATGAAAAATTATTGATTTTTCGTCCAAGAAGATTTTGTAAAATATCAATTGATGTTGTCATTTCATTTTTTAATTCATGATAAGTTAGATTTTTAAAAGAAAAGTGGTTATGGCCATGTAAGCCAAAATCAATAATAGAATCTCTGTCCATTTCTTTGATCATTTCTTTAGTTAAATAGCCTTTCTTTCCAATATTGACTGTTGATATAAAAAAAATCGAAGGAATGCTATATTTATTAATAAGCTGATATGCGTTTAGGTAATTATTTGCAAATCCATCATCAAACGATAAAGTTATAGATAGTTCATTTTTTAAATTATCACTGATATTCATAAGATTTTGTTTTTTTAAATTTTTTAAAATTTTTAATTGACTCTCAAAATTTTCTTTTTTAACTGAAAAAATACTATTTTCAAATTCATTTGTAATTGAATGATATAAAAGAATTGAATTATTTAGTTTTGATGGCATAAAACTTGAAAAAAAATTAGCCATTTTGAATTTGGTATTAAAATTAATCAAATAAAATTCCTAAATATTGAATAATATTTATAAATAGTTTTATTTGATCTAATTTTTGATTTTAAATAAAGAGAGTAATTAACTATTAAACCTTTAATATTTATTGATTTTCTAAAATTATAAATTTTAAAAGATTGATTAGCCCATATTTTTTTATACTCTTCGTTTCCGACAGTAAAATCGAAATATCTAATATTATAATTATCACAAAAATTAAAAAGATAATTGAGTAAGACTTTGCCAGGTGAATATTTTGAATATTGAAGATCATAGCTTGGCATTAAATAATAAAATGTATCTCTAGATACAAACCCTAAATGAACTGAAATAATTTTATCATTTAAAAATAGGCAGGATACATGTGTGTCATGTAAATTTGCTTCAGTGAATAGATTTATATAAAAATTCTTATATGATTGATTTTTAAATATATTTCTTTTATTTGTTTTTCTGTACATTTCAGATTTAAAAGAAATCATTTGATGAATAATATCTTGATAATGATCACTTGTTTTTTCAAAGATTTTGAATTTAATTTTACCTAACTTTTTTAATCTCCTAATCTGTCTATTTGTATCTAAATTATTTTTATGAGTTTTTTTTACATAATTTATAGAATTGATCATTTCCTTATCTAATAAATAAGTGTTCAAATTTTCATAAAAAAATTTACATTTTAATTTCTCTGAATTAACACTATGGAATAGTATACTTTGTATCTTTTCAATATTGATAAAGTTCTGTTTTAAGGATTTTATTTTATTCAATATTAGATTGATTATTTCATCAATATTGTGGAATGATTTATCAATTAAAATTGGGCAATAATCAGCAGAAATTGATCCAAAATTTTCTAAATAACTGAAAAATAATTTTTTTTGAATCATGGGCAATATAGCTATAGTTAGATTATCATCACTTACGACAAAAATTTTTATATCCTGATTTGCAATTGATAAATTTTCATACCAAATCTTATTCCAATTATAATTATTAAAGGGATGAATATTAGAATTAGGATTAATACTTAAATTTAACCAGATATTATTTAGCTTTTGATCAAATTGTTCATAAACTTCTACTCTTAACATTTGAATAAATAAATTAAACAGATTCTTTTATAAAGATGATTTGGTAAGTATCCTTTATTATCTGGAAAATCAACAGCCCACCTTGAGTAAGCTAGACCATATTTAGATATAAAATTAAGTGAATTAATATTTATTTCATCAATAATTACTGGAATTGCTGAGGGTATATATTTATCGTTTAATTCATTAAAAATTAAATCTATATTTTTTTGTAATAATTTTTTTTTGATTATTTGAATATAAAACTTTCTTTTCTCTAAGATTTTTTTTTTATTTATTCTTTTATAAATTTGATAAGATATATAATTAATTTTATTTTCTGGATGAAATTTAAAATTATTTTCATTATTTTTTGAAATTATTGAAATTACATTTTGTGGAATAATTTTTTTTAAAGTTTTTTTTACAAAGAAACTAATATCCAAACTCATTTTCATTTTATTTCTAATATTAGTACTGTAAACAATTGTTGTATTTTTTATACAAATTGATTTTCTTAGACTTGAAAATATATAATGATTTTGATTTATTAATTGAGTGTCATCACTTAATTTAATAGTTTGAGATTCATCTTCAATTAAATATTTTTTTTCAAATCTATTTTTATGAATTAAAGGTACATATCCAAAAAAATTGACATGGTAATAAATATCTATCTTTGCAAAATCATTTTCGTCAATTAATGCATTTAGTTTATTATTTAATTCATAGTAAATAATATCAATGTCATTTTCTAAAAATTTAAGATAAACATCACTACAAATATATCTTGGTAAATATGCTGTTAATTTTTCTTTTTTATTTTTTTTCTTAATATCATTAATGATTGAATTCAAAGCAATTCTACCATATGAAAAAAAAGCTCTCTGAATTAACATTTATGCATCATTGAAGTAAACCTGATTTTTTTAAAGCATATTTGGTTAATTGCTTATTAAAAGTCAAAAAATATAAAAAAGTCCATTTTATTTCTTTAAATAAATACTTTTTCAATATTAATCTTGCATTTTTAAAATTATTTATTTGAATTAAATAAAGTGTCTTTTCTAATTGTGTTCTTTTTTCGAATAAAGTAATTTCATTTTGAAAAATTTTTTCAAAGTTACTATCGTTTAATTTATATTGTTCTAACATTAAATTTCTTTCTTTCCATATCAATTCTCTATTTCTCCAAGTAGAACTATTAGAGTGCATTCGCCATTTCGATAAAACTTTGTTTACAAAAAATAATTTGTAATTTATTGAAATTCTACAAAATAAGTCAAATTCTTCTATAATTTCAAATCGTTCATCAAAAATATAATCTAATTTTTTTAGGACATCAGATCTAATTATTGCTGTTTCAAGGGATATATTATAGTTAGTAAATAGTGTTTTGAATACTTTACCAGATTTTGGGAGATTTTTAGAGCTATACATGTTTTTAATAAATCCGCTTTCATTAAATATCTCCGTATTAGAAGTTACAATCCCCACTTTAGGATCTTTAAAATATATTAACTGATATTCTAATTTATTTTTTTTCCAAATATCATCAGAATCCAAAAAAGCAATAAAATCACCCTTACATTGTTTAATTGCATGATTTCTAGCTTTTCCAAGTGTAAGAAATTTATTTGAATAAAAATATTTTATTCTTTCATCTTTAAAAGATAAAATAATTTTTTTTGTATTGTCTTTAGAAAAATTATCGTAACAAATAATTTCAATATCTTCATAAGTTTGATTTAAAGCACTTGTAAGTGCTTCATCAATATATTTTTCACTATTATGACAGTTTATTACAACACTTACTTTTGTCATAAATACCTATAATAATTTTAAAAGTGTTGATGTAACTTTTATAATATCTTTTTTTGTCAGATTGACGTGTAAAGGTAAAGTTAAAATATTTTTTTCTAAAATATTTGTATTTTTGAAATTATTTTTTGTTTTAAAAAAATTTAATCTATTATTGGGTTTATAGTGCACACCAGTCTCAATATCATAGTAGAGAAGTTTTTTTCTTAAAGTATCTCTGTTAATATTACTTTTTAAAATAATAACAAATATGTGTGGCACTATATTTTCATAATCAATCTGTAATAAATCAATTTTATTTGAGTCTTTTAAAATTTTGCAATAATATCTTGCTAATATTTTTCTTTTTTCAAATATAGATTGTGATCTTTTTAATTGTACGGATCCTATGGCGGCATTAATATTACTCATATGGTATCGCCAACCTTGATAGTTTACTTGAAAGTTAAATGACCTTTCACCTGATTTTCTTTTATCAGTATCCCCTTCAACTCCTAGAAGTCTTGCATTTTTAATATAATTTAGAGATTTTTTATCATTTGTTACAATACATCCCCCTTCTCCAGCAGTTATATTTTTTATTCCATCAAAACTAAAACAAGTAATATCACCAAAAGAGCCAATTAGTTTATTTTTATATTTAGAACCAAAAGCATGAGCTGCATCTTCAACAATTCTTAGGTTATTCTTTTTCGCAAATTTATAAATTTTTTTCACATCACCAGGTTCGCCTGCGAAAAATACAGGCATTATGCATTTAGTTTTCTTTGTTATTCTTTTTTGAGAGTCATCTAAATCAATTATTAAATTATTTAAGTTAATATCACATGGTATTGGCTTTAAACCAGAAGCAGTTATTGCCTGATAACTAGCTACATATGTAATAGTGGGGACTAAAACTTCGGAACCTTTTGGTAATCTTAAAGACTCTAAAGCTAATTGTAAAGCTGATGTCCCTGTATTAACACACACAACCTCTCGATTTAAAAAAACACTTAATTTTTTTTCAAAATCAAAAACATTTTTTCCCATTCCAAGGTATTGATTTTTTAATACCTTATTTACTTCATTGATTTCCTTATTTGTAATTGATGCCTGAGATAATTTAATCAATTTTTTTTATCCAAAAACTGCCTGGTCCAATATTATCATGATTGTAATCATATGAGTAAAATTTTTGAAGATTTAAAAATTTATCTAAGTATGCAGAATTAAATAGATAATTTAAAGGATAAATTATGTTATAAGATCTATTATGTAATAAAAATGCATTTAAGAAATATTGCTCATTCCAGAAAATTTTTGAGTCTTTTGTCCAAGAAATAGGATAATCATTTGGCAAAAAGATATCATGAAAATGAACTAAAACTCCCTTATTTAGTTTTTGTAAAATAGAATTAAAAATATAATACACATCACTACCTAATTTGTATGCATGTGATGAGTCTATAAAAAGAATATCATTTTCTTTTAATTTTCCAAAAATGCTAAAATTAATATCTTGTAACTTTTTTTCAGTCAAAGATAAATTATTTAAATTTCTTAAAAAAGACTTTGGATAAGGGTCAATTACATTTAACTCATAATTTTGTTTTTTATTAAGCATTTCGGATATTAGTGTTGAATATCCAGCTCCAATTTCAATTATATTTTTTGGACAATATTTTCTTATGATCAATTCATAAAAAATTGCATCTAAGTTTTCAAAATATCCATTATTTTCTATAAATTTATTTGAAGTATTAAAAATAGCTTTTTTATTTTGAGAAAATTCAATTATTTCATCAATGAAGTTCGGATTATAATTACTAAATATATCATCTAAACCATTGTCTTTTTTTTGAGATAAATGTAACTCAACATCTTTATTAGAAGGAATAATTGAATAAAAATTTGATTGTAAAAAATGAAAACCAAATTTTTCAGAGAAATTGAATATGAATTTTTTTAGAGAAGATTTGACATCAAACATTTAAAAATTCAGTTTTTAATTAATTTCTCGATAAACTCTAAGTCTCTTGGTGTATCAACACATTGCCAAAAGCCATTATGTTTATATGCATTTAATTGCTTTTTTTTACAAACCTGCTCCAATGGTTCTTTTTCTAAAATAGTATTTTTGTTTTTTATATATTTTAAAAACTTTTTATTTATTACAAAGAAACCGCCATTTATCCAACCACTAGATGTTTGCTGTTTTTCTTTAAATGAAGTAACTAAATTATTTCTAATAGTAATTTCACCAAATCTAGCTAAGGGTTTGACAGCAGTTACAGTTACTAGTTTTTTTGATTTTTTGTGTGATTGAAGCAAAGTATCAATATTAACGTCACTTATTCCATCACCATAAGTAAAGAAAAAATTTTCTTCACTAAGATGTTTGGAAATTAACTTTAATCTACCACCCGTCATAGAATTTAATCCAGTATTAACAATTTTGATATTCCAATTTTGATAAGATTTGATGAGATTAGTTTTTATTAAATTTTCTTTATAAATTATATCTAGTTCATTAGATAGATTAGTATTTAAGTTTAAAAAAAAATTTTTTATAACATTGATTTTATATCCTCCACAGATAATAAAGTCGTTATATCCATATTTAGAATAATGCTCCATTATTCTTAAAATAATTGGTTTATTCTTAATTTCTATCATAGGTTTAGGAATAGATTTAGTCTGTTCCCTTATTCTACTGCCTAATCCACCAGCTAATATTACTACTTTCATTAATTTACCACTTATATTTAATTTTACTTAATTCCAAGTTTTTTTGTTCGTCGTCTTTATGCAACATATCTATTAATGAACATATAATAGATTGGGATTTATTTAATCCTCTAAATGAATACCATACATTTGGTGGAATCAAGACGTAACTAGGTGATTTACTTGTTAAAATTACTTCCTCTAAAAAATTAAAATTTTTATCAAAAATAACTATTTTTATCTTTCCAAAAACTACTGAAATAACTGTTGTTTGTTTCAAATGTAGTTTCCATCCTTTAATTTTTTTGAATTTTATAAAAGAAAAGTATACCTCTTTAGGTTTATTGAATTTTTTTATGTTTTGATAAAAAAATTTTACAATTTTACCTTTATTATTATTTATTATTTTAAGTTTATTTTTGATAATTTTCATACTTTTTAAGATAATCTTTTATTTGAGAAATGCTGTAATCCAAGACTGGAGTATTTTTAAAATAAAAATTTTCATACCAGTTAGATGTCAAAGAGCAAATTTCATTAAAATTTAAAATTGATTTCCATCCAAGAGAATTAAGTGCTTTAGAAGAGTCTAATCTTAAAAGGCTGTGCTCTTTGAAGTTTCTTTTTTTATGAATTATTTTTAAAGATTTAAAGTTTTTTGATATTAGTTTGATCAAGTCATTTACATTATAGGTATTATTTGAGCTGGGCCCAAAGTTAAACTCATGAGAAACAAATGAATCTTTATTTTTAGATAAATAATATGACAAAACTATGTAGCCCATGAGAGGTTCTAAAACGTGTTGCCAAGGTCTTACAGACTTAGGATTATTGATAATTAAATTCTTCTTTCCTATCCAAGACTTTATAATATCTGGAACAATTCTATTTTGTGTCCAATCTCCTCCTCCAATGACATTACCAGCTCTGGCTATTCCTATTTTTACATTTGAATTATCAATTATAAAATTTTTAAAAGAGTTAATTATGATTTCAGTGGACGCTTTTGAGGCACTATACATATCTTCTCCACCAATCTCATCATTTTCTCTATATCCCCATATCCACTCATTGTTTTTATAAACCTTATCTGAGGTTATCATTAATACAGTTACTTTTTTTTTAAATTTTTTTACAGAGTTTAATATGTTTGCTGAGCCTAATATATTTGAACTAATAGTTTCTATAGGATGTGTTTTGGATTTTGAGACGATTGATTGTGCTGCTAAATGGAAAATATAGTCAGGTTTAATTTTGTTAATAAGACTATTACACTTTTTTGTGTTAGATAAATTTATACGATAATCTCCAGAAAAGATTTTTTTTATTTTTTGATAATGAGAAGGATTTGTTGGTATAGAGTCAGATATGCCATAAACCTTGGCATGAAGAACATTTAAATAAAGGGAAAGCCAAGAACCTTTGAAACCAGTATGACCTGTAATTAAAATTTTTTTGTTTTTAAAATTTTTTTTTATAAGATCTAAATGTATCATTTAAATTTTTAATGAATATATCAGTATAATTTTGTGAGTAAGGGATAGGAATATTAATGATTTTTTTTCCAATTTCTTCAGATTTTGGGCAAGAGTTTTGTACATATCCAAATTCACTTAAACTATTTTTAGAATCAATAATAGGTTTTTTAAACCAAATCCACCTTACATCAACTAATTTCTCAATAATAGAGTAATAAAAACTATCTTTTTTTTCCAAGCAAAAAACTAACCTATTACACGAGATTTGATATTTATCATTAAAATATACATCAGGTAGTGTTCCATCAGGCAAATAATTAAAAAGAGTATGTAAAATTCTTAAGAAATTATTTTTTATTATTTCTTTGTTTGAAATCCAATATTCCAATTGATAAATCCCAATTATTGCAATAAATGTTGGTAACTTGAGTGGATATTCATATTTATCATGCTCATAAGGTGAAGAGTCATCATTGAATGACCAATCAAATATTTTGTTAAAAAAATATTCAAAAATGAAGCTTTTGCCATATGTTTGAGGTTTAAAAAAAAATTTTTCAAATAAAAATCTTTTGTATATTTTATTTTTTTTAATATTTGATATTTGAGCAGAGTTAAATTGTATTTCTCTAATTTTATTGATTAAATTTTTATCTTTACTATAAATCAGTCCTCCTAAAATTGTATTAATCGGCTTTGAATGATCAGTGGAAAATATTGATGCTTCAGCAAAGTCTCCAAGTGTTGTGTTATTTACTTTAGTTCCAAATGATATGGCACAATCTTCAATTACTTTGATTTTAAATTTATTAGCATATTTGAGAATTTGATTTATGTCTGCAGGTAATCCAAATGTATGTTGAACAATAATTAATTTAGTTTTTGTATTTATTTTTTTTTTAATTGATTCAAAAGAATTACCAAAATTAATTTTATTAATATCACAAAAAATTGGTTTTGCTTTTGCTTTTAAGATTGAGTTTATTACTACTGCACAAGTGAAACCTAAAACAATTACCTCATCATTTTTTTTAATATGAATAGATTTTAAATAGGCAAATAAAGCCATTCTTGCAGAGGCAAAAGATACAGCTTTGCCTCTACCTATTAAACTTGCAAATTTATTTTCATATTCTTGAATGACTAAATTATCCTCTTTATACAAATATTTCTTTATATTTAGAATTTTATTTTTTGAAAAATGTTCATGACCATATATAAATCCAAAAAAATGTTTTTTAAGAAAGTTTTTAAAGAGAAATTTAATCACTTAAAAATATTTCTTTATCAGCTATATTGGAAAATTTAATGCTATGACTAGAAGTAATAATTATTAAATCCTTTTTATAAGCTACCATTTGTTGAATAATCTTATTTTCATTTTCACTATCTAAATTAGCAGTCATTTCATCTAATATAAGTATTTCAGGCTTATTAACTAAGGCTCTAGCTAGACAAATCCTTTGTTTTTGGCCCATTGACAATCCTAAACCTTGATCTGAAATAATCTTTGTTAAGTCATCATTATTTTTAATAAATTCGTCACACTGAGAAATCTCCATAGCTTGTTTAAGGATTTTGTCATCTATGTGGTATGGCACACCATATTTTATATTTTCAATAACTGTTCCATTAATTAAAAAAGGTTCAGCTCCAACGTAACCAACTTTTGTTCTAAGGGTTTTAAGGTCAATATTATTTATACTATTATTATTAATAAGAATATCTCCATGATAGCTTTTTAGATTAAAGCCAAGACATAAAGAAATTAAAGTAGATTTACCGGAGCCAGAATTACCTCTAATATTTAAAATTTCACCCCTATTAATTTTTAAAGATAACAAATTTTTTTTTGAACTTGGGATAAATGGGTGAGATACATCTTGTAGCTCAATATTGTTGATATGTTCAACATTTAATGAACTATTTAATTTTACTTCACTATCACTGAAACTTATTTGAAAAACTTTTTCAAAAAAAATTGAATTTACACTTAGAGAATTTGTATTAGATACAACTTGAACAATAATAGCTGAAAGACGATAAAATAAATAAAATAAAATTATAGATTCACCAGAGGTATCATTTTGGAAGTAAGATAAAAAATAAACAAAAATAAAAATTAAGATCATTGCATTAAAAATGGAATTAGCTAAAGAATATATAAAATTTGATGTTATAAACTCTTTAAAGTAGTTTTTTAAATTTTTAAAAATATTTTCTAGAAAAAAATTTTCTTTACCAATTATTTTTATGAATAATAAATTCTTAATAGAGTCTGTTACCTCTTTATTATAAACTTCAGAATAATTTAAAATTTTTACGCTCTTCGATTTAAGTATTTTGATAAAATAGAAAAGTAAAGGAAGGGTTAAAATTAAAAAAAATATAAAAATAGTGAATTCTTTTGGCATATTAAAAAAAATATAACCACAAATAAATACTAATATAATAAAGCGATTAACTGTTGATAGAAGACTGTAGAAAAACTCTCCTGCTCTTGGAATTGTTTCAGAGATCATAGTACTTGATTGACCAAGGCTTATTTCATTTAAAATAAATATATTTCTAAAAAACAATCTTTTTATTTCAAATACGAATTTTTCTTTTGCTATAATATTTAAAAAATTATCAATGAATAATATCAAATAATGAAAAATAACAGTTAAAATTACTAGAAAAATAAATTTTATATTTTGATCATAAAAATATTCAGGGATTAAGTTTTGAAAATTTTGCGGATTAGTAAAACCTATTTTAGAAACAAATATTTGCAATACTCCTGCAAATAAAATAATAGAGAGCATTGAAGCGAAACTTGCACTAATAGCTAATAAAGAATATGGAATTAGAGTTTTAGGAATTAATTTAAGGTATCTCATTCCAAGATTAATTTTTTTAAACATTAATAAAATAGTCCTATAAAAGTTTATAAATTAAGTGCAATGTAATACAGTGTAACGTATGAATAAGCTCTGTATTATTGACATTAACATTTTAGATAAATTTACACTTATTATATCTAAATCAAAACATTTTAAAAATAAGGAGATAACAGATAAACATCCTAGTAGAATATAAATATTCATAATGAAATATAAATTTGAAGCTCTATTAACACAACAAAACCTCAAAAAATTATGCATATTTAAAGTTTTAATAAGAAAATTTAATTAGTATTTATTATTAATATTAAACGCAAATACTTTCAAATATTCCTTAACAATTTTTTGATTTTTACTTTTATACCAATTATAGTTTTTTAAATTAGCTAAAACAGAGTCTTTAAAATTATTAGGATTAGTTACTATAATTTTATTTTTAAATAATTGATTATAGAGAGGTAAAAAGTTTTTTTTAATAGAAAAAGTTTTATGGTCATAAAAATATATTGTTGGCATATTTGAATATAAAGAGTTTATTAAAGTTGTAGAACCACCAGATGTTATGAATAAGTCAAAATATCTAAAATAATTTACAGAGTCATATTTTGTTATAAAGTAAGTTTTAAATTTGTTAATATTTGGTGTCAATAAATATTTATATCCATCATAAAAATAATTTGATTTCAGTTTTATATAAATTTCAAATTCAAAATCTTTAATATCTAAAAGTGAATTAAAATTTTTTATTATAAAATCATTATGATCATTTATTTCATAGCTGTTTATACCTATTGAGGGCTCTATAGAATAAATATAATCATTTAATGAGAGTGGTGCATAAAGAATTTTAATTTTTTTTTTATTAAAATTTTTCTTATCTAAAATTTTTATATTTGATAAGTTGATATCATTGATATAGCTGATTTTATTTGACTTATTTTTTAATTTTAGAGAGTAAGCATAAAGGTATACTTTATTAAAATAATTATACTTAGGAAAATCATCGATGTTTTCAGAGTGACCAATTTCAGATAATTGCCTTCCACCATTTTGATAATAATAACAAACTTTTTTCAATTTTTTTGCAACTCGTAGTATAAGGATATTATCTTTTTTAAATTCACCACCATGCAATATAATTTCTTTATGATTAATTTTATTTAATGTAGATAAAATTTTATTGAAATTATGATCATAAAAGGAATTTGAGAAAAAATCAGATGTAATATTTAGTGTTGCAAAAATTGAACAGCGAATAAAAAGGTTAAGATTTTTATCCTTATTTTTTATTTTATTTTTAAATACAAACTTAATAAAATTACTTTGTAAATTTTCAAAATTCTTAAACTCTAAGGATGGATTAAAATATTTAATTGGTTTTTTAAAAATAGATTTGAATACTTTTTGACGACTATTTATTAATAAAATTTGATCGAGATTAAAAAAATCTAATATTTTTAAATATTTAACTTTTAAAATAAATTTACTTATAGTTATGTAAAAAATATTTATTAATAAATAAAGGTTAATTGAAGAATTTATATATTTAATATCTGGATCAATTATATCATTTTTTAAAATATAATCTTTATTATGCGAGAGTAATATAAATTGAATTAATTTTATCTGATCCTTTGACTTAATAAAAAATCTATCAGAAATCTTAAAATTTTTTTTTTTAAATATATTAATATTAATTTTATCATTAATATTAAGATTTAGAGCTTTATTAACTTTTGTGTAGGTATTTATAAAATAAAATATTCGGTATTTTAATTCTTCCTCAAACAATTCAAATTGATTAATTAAATTTTTTTCCTTAATAAAACAAAAATAATTATCCTTGTAAAATTGAAGAATTTTTAATCCTAATTTATAGTTTGTAGTTTTATATTTTTTACCTTTATTCTCCAAAATCAATTTATGTATGGAGCTAAAATAAATTTTATTTGTATTTTTTTCTAATTTTAATCCACTCATTTTCATCTTTTGTAAAGAAAGGTCTGTTATTATATGTATTAATATCGTTTTGTTTTTCTAAGACTAATATTTGATTATCTCTTAGTGATTTAAATTTTTTTAATAAGATATTTTTTAATAATTTTTTGAAATTATAGTTACCAATTTTTTTAATTTTATCATTTTGTTTGTAGTACTCACCAAACTCAGCCTCATAATATTCATGATGAAGAACTTTAAATCTATTCCAATTAAACAATTTTATTAGTTCCTCTTTATCATACTCTCTAAAATGTGGTCTCCACGTACCTCCAAAAAACATATTTGACTCTAGCAAAGGAACATATGTTGACTTTCCTTTAAATAATTGAATAAGCTGCGATAGTCTAGAAACGTTATCTGTTGTTAAGATTAATTTTCCTTTTTTTTTCAAAATCCTATTTATTTCTGACAAAACTATGTAGGGGTTAGATAAATGTTCTATAACATCAGTAAATAATATTAAATCATATTGATTATTTTTGATAAAATTTAGTTTACTTTTAATATTAATTTTTTCTAAATCATAATTATATAATTTAATATTTAGATTACTCATAGCTTTTCTAAATTTATTATCAAAACCAATACCTAAGCCATCAAATTTTATATTTAAATTAAAATCTTCAGAAATCTCGCTGATAATTTTTGGAGTAGTGCCTGGATAGACACCTAAATCAAGTATTTTATTATTTTTTTTTATATATTTAAAAAAAAATTTTATTATTAATAAAAATCTATTTTTATTAATTAAAAGTTGGTAGTTACCTTCTAAATTTCTATTAGGATGATTTTTAATTATAGTCCACGAATAAGGAATAAAGTTTAATAGTTTTTTATTAAGATATTTTTTTGAAATATTCATAAGCCATCCTCTTTGCATCAAACTGATTTTTTATTGTTTTGAAAGCTTCAGTACCAAGATTATATCTTAAACCACTATCTTCTATACAATTCGCAATAGATTTTTGCCATCCAATTTTATCTAAAGGATCCAATAAAATACCATTTTTAAGATTTATTACAAATTCTGGAATAGCACCAACATTTGATGCAATGACAGTTTTTTTCAAATACATAGCTTCTGCCATTGAATATCCAAAACCTTCAAAATCTCTTGTAGGAAATAATAAAATGTCAAAATTTTCTATAATAGAATATTGATGTTCTTCAAGATACCCAGTTAAAATTATATTTTTTTTTAAATCGTAATTCTTTATTGTTTCCTTTAATTGACTGTAATTCTTTCCTTTCCCCACAATTATAAAAATAAACTTTTCTTTATCTATATCCTTTAATAAATCTAAAACAAAATAGTGGCCTTTATGATCATCAAGAGGCCCTATCATTCCTAAAATAATTTTTTTTTTAAAATTAATATTTTTAAATATATCAAGACTAAGTAAATCAAAATTTTGAAATTTTTTTAATTCTAATCCATTATTAATTACACTAATGTTTTTAATAAAAGTATTACTAATCAAAAGTTTTTTTGATGCATTTGAAACAGTAATGACTTCTATTCTTTTAATTCTTATTAGGAGACTAATTAATAGTGATAAAAATTTTATTATAATTTTTCCTTTGAATATTGGAGCATGGTGAATTAAAAGAAATTTTTTAATATTCAATTTTTGATTGAAATTTAAAATACTTAATAAAAGTGCATATAAAGATCCTGGAAAACCTCCATTATTAATTATAAAAGTATTAATAGATTTATGTTTTAAATACTTATCTAATTTAAAATAGACTTTTTTAAAATTAAAAAAAAAATCATTTTGATTTTGATCTAATTCATCTATGAAAAAGAATTCAATATTCTTATAAGTTTGATTATTAATTATATTTTTAATACCTGAGTTATCATTATTAGATATTATAAAAAAATTATCATTTTTATTTGGCCAATTATTGATTAATGCCAACAGATGTGTATCAACTCCTCCATAAGAATATTGATGATGAAATATAGCAATATTTTTTAGTGATTTATGTTTAGAACTATTTATATCCATAAATTCTTATTTCAGTGTTAATTAATTTTGATTTTTTTTCATTATCTTTATACGATCTATATAAAAAATTAATTTTTGGTTTCATTTGTATGAATCTTTTCTGTAAAAAAGGTTAACACTTTTTTACAAAAACCTATGTAGAAAAAATTTTTTTTATTAAAAAGTTTCAAATTCATTAAAGTATTTAATTTAATAAGAAAGTAGTTTAATGATATATTAAGTTATGATTGTAGCAATTTCAATTGGTAGAGCAGGAAGCACTGGTTTAAAAAATAAAAATCTTTTAAAAATTAATAATATACCGTTAATGAATTATCCCTTAATGGCAGCATTAAATTCTAAGATGATTGATCAAGTATTTTTTTCATCTGACTCAGAAAAAATGAATAAAAACGCAAAATTAATTGGTGCTAAATTGATTGATAGGCCAAGAAAATTATCTACAAAAAAATCACTTGCAGACCATGTTTATATACATTGTTATAACAAAATTAAGAAAGATATTGAAAAAATTGATTTAATAGTTCTTTTAATGTCAAATGCGATTTGTATTTCAACCAAGCAAATTAATTTTGGAATAAATAAATTAAAAAAAAATAGATCATATGACTCTGCAGTAACTGTATCAAAATATAATATGTGGAGTCCTTTAAGAGCAAGAAAAATTGATAATAAAGGTCTATTAAAGCCCTTTATTGATTTTGAATTATTTGATAATCAAAAATTATTAAATTGTGACAGGGACTCTCAAGGTGACGTATGGTTTGCAGATATGGGGGTATCGATTATAAGACCTAAAAATTTAGAGAGAATTGAGGAAGGCTTGCTTCCACAAAAATGGATGGGGAAAAAAATATTTCCAATAAAACAAGAGGGAGGTTTTGATATAGATTATAAATGGCAAATACCTTCTCTATCAATTTGGGCTAAAAATATTTAAGATAATGTAATTATGAAAAAAAAAGAAGTTTTAATAATTGGCGGCAGTGGATTTGTAGGTTCTCATGTAGCAGACAAACTTTATGATAATAAATATAATGTAACTATATATGATATAAAAAAGTCAGAGTGGATTAAAAAAAAATTTAAATTTATAAAAGGAGACATACAGAATGTAAAGTTGGTTTCAAAAGTAATAAAACAAAAAGATATTGTTTACAATTTTGCAGCAATTGCAGATTTAGTTGAAGCTCAGAAAAATTTAGAAGAAACATATAAAATTAATTTCTTATCAAACATTAAAATACTTGAGTTATGTAAAATAAATAAGGTAAAAAGATACGTATTTGCTAGCACTTTATACGTTTTTAGTAACAAAGGTGGATTCTATAGATCAAGTAAGGAAGCAGCGGAGTCTTTTTTAATAGAATATGCGAAAATTAACAAAATATCATACACGATATTAAGGTATGGGTCTCTATATGGTCCTAGATCAGATAAAGATAATAATATATATAATATTTTAAATTATGCTCTAAAAAATAAGAAGATAATTTATCAAGGTAACCCTGAATCTTTAAGAGAGTATATTCATGTCGAAGATGCAGCTAGAATAAGTGTAGATATTTTAAAACCAGAATATAAAAACAAGTCTTTGATCTTATCAGGTATTGAAAATAAAAAAGTTTCTGATTTGTTAAATATGATTAGAGAGATACTAGACTTACCAAAAAACTCTATTACCTTTAAGAATGAAAATTATGCTGGAAGATACACATATACACCCTATTCTTTAAAAGAGGACTTAGCTGAGAAGATAGTTCCAAAAACTCATATAGATCTTGGACAAGGAATTCTAAATACAATAAAATATATTAGATCTAAAAAAAATAATTTAACTTGATCAGTAAATTAAATAATTACAAATTAATATTTTGGGATTTTGATGGAGTTATAAAAGACTCTTTAGAAGTTAAAAGGGAAGCGTTTGCTAATATTTTTCAAGGAATAGATGATCAAACAAAGTTAAGAATAAAAAAACATCATGATGAAAATGGAGGGATGTCAAGATATGAGAAAATACCTTTATATCTAGAATTTGCTAATAAATCTAAAAAAGATGAGGATGTTCAAAGTTACTTAAATTTATTCTCAAGACACGTAAAAAGTGGAGTAATCAATTCAAAATGGTGTGACGGTGTTAAAGAATACTTAAGTCAAAATTATAATGATCAATATTTTATTTTATTAACAGCAACACCTACGGTTGAGATAAAAGAAATAGTATATGAATTAAAGATAGATATGTTTTTTAAAGAAATTTATGGTTCACCCATAAAAAAAAATGAAATTGTCAATAATATTTTAAAAAAATTAAAATTTAAAAACTCTGAAGTTGCATTGTTAGGTGACTCTAAAAATGACTACATTGCTGCAAAAAAAAATAATATTAATTTTTACTTAAAAATGAATCAATATAATGAAAAACTTCAAAATGAAATAGAATGCTTTAAGTACTCAAAGATATCATGATTAAACCATCAAAAAGATTAAAAAATATTTTTAGAATAAAGGATAATTTTAGGGTATATCAAAATAAAATTAGATTAAATCGAAATGAAGATCCTTCTGGTTGGGATAATAAAGTTTTAAATAAATTCCTCAAAACAATAAAATATGAAGATTTTAGTTTTTATAAAGACTCCTTAGAGTTAGAGAAAAAAATTTCAAAAAAATACTCAGTTAAATGCAATCAGGTATTAATCACATCGGGGGCAGATGGGGCTATTAAAAAGGTATTTGAAACTTTTATTGATTATAAAGACAAAGTCTTAATTTTAGATCCAAGTTGGCCTATGTATGAAGTATACTCAAATATTTTTAATGCTAAAATTATAAAAAAAAATTTTAAAGAAGATCTATCTTTAAATATTGAAAATATTTGCACTGAAATATTAAATAAAAATATTAGATTATTTATTCTAGCTAACCCAAACATGCCAACTGGAACTATAGTTGATAATAATGATATTCTTAAAATCATCAAAGTTTGTGCAAAACGTAATACATTAGTTTTAATTGATGAAGCTTATCATCTTTTCTATAAATCTAGTCAACTAAAACAAGTTAATAAATTCAAAAACTTAATATTTGTGAGAACCTTTTCCAAAGCCTTTGGCCTAGCTTCTCTAAGAATTGGATACATTATTACAAATGAAAACTTTGTAAGAAATATGAACAAACTCAGATCAGTGACAAATTCAAATGGCTTTGCAATAAAGGCTGCTGAATTCATTTTTAATAATTATGGGTATTTTGAAAAAAGAGTTGAAAAATATATTAAAGGTAGAGAATATATTTATGAAAAACTTAATCTTAATAATATCATATCATCAAAATCGTATGCAAATTTTTTATTAATTAAATGTAAAGATAATAAAAATGCAAATATGCTTATAAAAAAGATTGAAAAAAAAGGATATTTAATAAAAGGCCCTTATAAAGATAAAATTTTAAAAAATTATGTAAGAGTTACTACAGGGCCATTAAAACTAATGAAATTATTTTGGCGTGATTGTTATAAAGAGATCACATACTGTGCAAAAAAAAAGTAGGCAAATTATATTTAAATTTCAAATATGATATATTAATGAAACTCAAATTTATAAAAAATAAAATTGAATTCTTTCCTGAAATAAATGAAAAAATAAGAAGAAATATTTATACAAAAGTTATAGAAGAATTTAATGAAACTTTATTAAAAATTACAAAAATCAAAAATAATAAGAGAAATTTTCATGATTATTTTAATATGAATGGTTTTTCATTGTGGTGGATTTCTGACACAATCAGAAAAGATACAGAAATAGATAATGAATGGCTTAATGTATTATTCATATTAAAATTAAGTAATAAGCAGAAAATTGAAGAAATAGAAACTGATAACAATATTTTAATTCAATTATTAAGAAAAAACTCTATAAAAGTTAATTGTATCAAAATTAGAAATAAAAAGTATTTTTTCAAAAAATTTTTATTTAAATTTTATTTAATATACAGGTCTTTATATAATATTTTCTCAAAAACAGTTTTATTGATTGCATTAAAGTTAAAGTTATTTGGTAGGCAAATAGATCAATTAAAAAGAGTAAAGACTAATATCTGGTTTAAATCAATATTTCCAGCAAATTGGGTAAAAAATGAGCAAGGATTAAATGATAGACATTTTAATAATATCTATAATAAGAAAAATTTTGGTTTAATTTTACATTTAAGAGAATACGGGAAAAAACTAAATATACTAAAACTCTATGGAGAGATTAATAAGTTAGACAAAAATCTAAAAAATAATTTTTTTTTTCCAGAAGCACAATTATCATTGACTGATATTTTAAAGGCTCAATTCTCAACTTTTAAATATTTTATTTTATACAAAAAATTTATAAGAGAAAATAGCGATTTTAATAATATTAAAATGGGGAGCTTAAAAATATCATATTTGATTGAGAATCAATTTTATAATTTTTATTTTAATTCTTTTTTTAATATTTTACTTGAGGGTTATGCTACATATAAATTTTTTAGTTTATTAAAAAAAAAAACAAATTCTCATAACATATGGTGAATTTTTTGTACATAATAGATTTGCTTATCATAATTTTAAAAAAATAAATCTAAATAACATAATCATTTCAATTCAACATAGTATGAATGGGAGGTTTTATGGTGCTACGTACAATAATAAATCTGAATTCAATCAAAACAATAAATGGGACTCTATTATGTATTCACCAGCACCTGATTATTATTTAGCACAAGGTGAGCAATATCAAAAAATTTTGAATACATTCTATCCAAAGAAAAATACTTCAATAATTGGTTCTTTTAAAACTAAACTTTACTTGGATAAGATTAAAAGGAAAAGTTATTATAAAAATAAAATTGATAAATATTTTCAGATAGAGGGATATAAACTCTGTTTGATTGCACCATCTTCGAATGATTTAAATTTTATTTTTAATTTTTTAAAAACATTTAATTTTCCAAAAAAATGGAAAGTTATTATTTCTCCACATAGAGCATCCTCTATATCTCTATTAAAAAAATTATCTAATTATTTTATTATAAATCAAAAATTTTCGACTATTGAGTTACTTACAAGGGCAAATTTAATAATTACTGGTTTTTCAAGCTTAGCTCATGAGTCAGCACTATTTAAAGTTCCTGCTTGTAGATTAATTAATGTCTCTGAAATGCCACTTTATGAGGATGATATAAATGTAAGTCTTATTAAAAATCATGAAGACTTAAATAAGACATTTGCATCTTTAAGTAAGAACCAAATTTCTGAAAATTTCAAAAGATCTTACGAATATTACTATTTTAGAACAGATGCAAAAGCTGATGAGAGGTTTTACAAATTTATAAATAAATTAAACAACTGAGCATCTATTACATGGAGATATGCAATTTCTTTTATTGTTTAAATGTTGTTCTCTTAAAGAGTTATACTCCTCACTATTCCAAATTTCAGATATATTATTTAAAGTAATATTTGAAAATCTAAATAAAGTAGTTAAATAATCTACATCACATGGAGCAACTTTTCCATCCCACCAAATAAATATTCTTCTCCATAGATCTGAACATGAGTCATTTACTCCAGTTAATTTAGAGTTATAAACATTCTCCCATGGGTTATAATCCACAAATACTACTTGATCAACAAGATCTCTCCAAAAAATTTCTTGTTCCTCAAAGTTTTGTTCTTGGGTATATTTTACTCCAGAAACTCTTGTGATTATTTTTGATTTTGGATAATGTTTACTCTTAATATCATTAAAATTCTTTACGTTTTCAATAACTCTGTCCAAATTACCATTCACCCTTAATTTTTTATATAAATCTGGATTGGCAGCATCTGCTGAATAAACGAGTGTTTGAATATTTGAAGATAAAATATCATGGCATAATTTTTCATTCATCAAAAATGCATTTGTGTTTAATTTAAAAGCTGTAAACTTATTTGCTGAATATCGTAGCATATCTCCAAGTGCCTTATTTACACTTGGATCACCTCTTGAAGCTAGGGTTACCCCTTCAATTCTTCCCTCTATTTGATCTATTATTTTTTTATATAAATCTAAAGACATTAACCCCATATGTCCGTTTTTTTTATTGCTTAATCTAGGATCAGTTTGATAGCAAAAAACACACCTATAATTACATATTGAACTTGGCTCAATTTGGACTAAGGGAGGTAACTCTTCTAAAATTCTTTTTCTAGGGAAGATCTCATACTTATATCTAAATAACAAGTACTCAAAGAGCTTATCAGAGTCACATCGAACAATTTCTTCGTGTATGTGCGGTTTATCAAGATAAGTATAATATTCTTTTTTTTGATCTATAAAATTTAAAAACTTAGAATTAATTTCAGAGTCATTATTTGTTTTTAAAATTTGTTTAATAAGCTGATATGCATTTACTTTATTATCATTTTTTTTTGAAATATTTAAAATACTTTCAGATTTGTCATATACTTTATTCATTATTTAACTTAATACCAAAATATATTTTTTTAGAGATTTAGCTATCATTTACCCACAACTGATTAAAAATTGGTAAATCAATGTTTAAATTATGTTTTTCTTTAAATTTAAATTTATTATTATTAAGAAAATTGAATATTTGATTATTAGAATCAAGTCTCTCATCTATTTCAATTAAAATTTCCTTTATATAATGAGAATTAAATAAATTCTTTGACCCTAAAATAATCTCTTTTTCTAATCCATCTACATCAATCTTAATGTAATCAGGTTTTATATTATAAATTTTCACAAAATCATCTAAAGATAATGATGGTAGCTTATAAGAATTTTTATCAGTTTGATTTTTATTTGAGTCAAATTTATTCATTGCAGCTCCAATATCGTCACTAGATAAATTTAAATTTCCTAATTTAGATCTTAAACTGATAGGGTTTCCAACTATATTTATTTTTTTATTGAGATTATTTAGTTTAATATTTTTAATCAGAGCTAACTGATTATAAAACGAAGGTTCAAAGCTTGTTACTTGAATATTTTCGTGTGTTAATGCAGCATAAATAGAAAAATGACCAATATTAGAACCTATATCAAAAAAATTGATAATTTGTGAACCCTTAAAATTTTCAATCCAGTTTAAAGTTTCTTTTTCATTTTCTGTAAAATTTAAGTTTCTTTCTTTAGTCCAATTATTTACTTCACATAAATTAATTTTATTTTTTTTAAAAAGTATGACTCTGTGTTGGTTAATAATATGGCTAAATATAAAATTAAATAAATTTGATAATTGATTATTTTTAAATTTTAAATTTAGGAATTTTTTTATAATTTTTTTTAATATAGTCATTTATCTTATAATTTTATCTAATTTATCAATACACTCTTTTTCCATTTTTTCTCTTTCTTCTATTGTATAAGATCCAATATGAGGAGACAAATTTGTGTTTTTATATTTTATTAAATCTCCTGAATAGGGTTCTTTCTCATAAACATCTGTTGCAAAAAATATTCGTTTTTTGATAATTTCCTGTTTTAGCTGCTTTAGATCTATCAATTCTGCCCTAGATGTATTTACTAAAACTACAGGTGAAGTGATTTCAAATAATACATCTTTTGAGATAATTCCATATGTATGTTTGTTTAAGGGTAGGTGTAAAGAAATAATATCACAATTCTTAAATATTTTTTTTAAAGATGATTTGTGCACTCTTTGTCCATAAAACTTTTCTTTATTTATGAATTTATCAAAGTAAAAAATTTCATTATTGAATGGTTTGAGAAGCTTTAATAATTGTCTGCCTATAGTTCCCAAGCCGACAACACCAATTTTTTTTTTATATAAGTTATTACCAATAATTTTTGACCAATTTTTTTGTTTAATGACATTGTCAAGAATATTAGTCTTTCTAAGTGAGGTTAATATCAAAGAAAGAGCCAATTCAGCAACAGGAATTTTAGGGGTGCTTGTTCGAAAAAGTTTTATTTTTCTCAGATTTATATAATTTATGTCAATATTATCAATGCCACTGCCAAATCTTATAATGTGTTTTAAGTTTTTTAGTTGAGATAATAAATCTTTGTCATACATTTCGGTACCAGCAATTATAATATTAATATCTTGTTTATGCTTTAATAAGAACTTCTTAGAAATTCTTTTTCCAGTATCATTTACTAGAATTTTTAATCCTCTATTCTTAATTTTTAAAATACTTTTATGAGAAAAAGAACTTGTAGCAATACATACTGTTGCCGAATAACTATTCATACTTTTTTAAAACAAATGGATTGAGAAATATAATTCAATTATTATTAAAATAAATGGTTTTCTGAATTTATTAATTTATTTAGCATGCTTATAGATAAAAAAGGACCTTGGTCACTTTTAAGGCTAAAACCTTTTTTGACTTTATTTAGCTTAAAATCATATTTTTTTATTATTCTTGAAGGGTTATTTGAAAGCCTATCTGCTTGAAATAAGACATAGAAGGATTTGCTTTCATATAACAAATTTGACTCTTGATCAGATGTTAGATTCTCATGAATTTTTTCACCAGGTCTAACACCTTGTATTTTTAAAATTGGGTTATTTAAAAAAGCACTTGCTAAATCAATTACTCTATAAGATTTAAGTTTGGGAATAAAAATTTCCCCTCCCTTCATTACTTTCATAGATTTTATTACAAAGTCAATACTTTCATTTAAGGTAATATTAAATCTAGTCATCTTTACATCAGTAATTGGTAAAATTTTAGTTTTATTTTTTAGTATATTGTAAAAATGAGGCGCTATTGATCCCCTACTACCAAATACATTGCCGTATCTTACAACTGAAAATAACAAATTCTTATAACCACTGTATGAGTTTGCTGATGTGAAAAGTTTATCAGAAACTAATTTTGTTGCTCCATATAAATTAATAGGTGCAGATGCTTTATCAGTACTTAATGCAATTACTTTTTTTACTTTGTTTTCTAAACAAGCAGTAATTAAATTTTGAGCTCCAATAATATTTGTCTTTACTGCCTCAAAAGGATTATACTCTATAGCGTCAACTTGTTTCAATGCAGCAGCATGTATAACATAATCTACATCCTTCAAAGCCATGGATAATCTGTTTAAATCTCTTACATCGCCTAAGAAAAATCTTAATTGATTAAAGGAACTTAATTCTTTTTTCATCTCAGATTGTTTAAATTCATCTCTGCTAAAAATAATAATTTTTTTTGGTTTAAAATTACATAATAAGCGTTTTGTAAAGTTTTTACCAAAAGAACCTGTTCCACCTGTAATTAAAATGATTTTGTTATTAAACAATTAAAGAACCTTTTTTATTTTTTTTAAATTATTTTTATAAATAAAATGATTTATATCATATTTTTTATTCATCAAAATAGGTAAAAAATTTTTTTTATTTAATTTATTTATATCATTATTATTGAAATAAATTAAAGAAGATTCGATATTTTTGAAATTTTGATCGTTTGAGAATAAATAATAATTTTTTTTATAAAGAAGTGTTTCGAATATAGCGGTACTTTTTGGTCCTAAAACTATCTCATATTTGTCAAGATAATTAATCAATTTTGAGTAACCCGACGCGTATACTAAATTATTTTTTTCACAAAATTTTTTTAAGTGATTTTGATAATGAAAATCAAAATTAGATCGAGATTTAATAAGGATTTCTGTAAAGTTTAAGTCTTTTAAAAATTTTGTTGTATTAAAATAATAATTATATAATTCCCTCAAGGAACTAATTGGATAATAATTACATAATTCGTAAGCTAATATTATAGCTTTGTTTTTACAATTACTAATATTTTTAAAATTAATGGATTTAGAATAATGCGGAAATTCAAATTTAATAATATTAGCTTCCTTTAAACCCAAATTTTTGAAGTGTATAAATTGTTGATTACCATGAGCAAAGGCCTTATGAATATAACCGTATTTATAATTTAAATAAAAATCATCATCAAAAATTCCATGAGGAAGAATTATATTTGAGATATTTAATTTTTTACCAATATTAAACAAAATGTTTGAATTTTCATGAGAGTCACTACCTGATATGATTGTAGTAAGATTGGAATAGTCACTTAAAAATTTAAGTTTGTTTCTAAAATAGAGGTTAAAATCATCAAAAAACTGAAATAAATATTTTTCGAAAAGTGTAAGGACATGCTTATCATAAAATAAATTATGATCATCTAATGATTTAATAAATAAATTTCTAAATAAGGATGACTTAGTATTATTTTTGAGGAAAATATTTGGAAAAAATAAGAATTTTCTATTTAATAAATATTTGAAAAAATTATTTTTATTAATATTTATAAAAAAAAAATTATCTATAAAAATATTTTGAAAGTTTTCATTTTGAATTTTATCGATATTATCAATAAAAATAATTTTCTTTTTTGAAAAAAATAATTTTATTTTATTTATAAAAGTTAATAGATGGTTCAATACAAAATTTTCAAATTTGCTCTTATAATTAGACGAAGATAAATTTCTAAATCTTCCATCAATATCAAAGGTCAGCTTTCCTATGTATTTATAAGAATTTTGGTTATTTTTGGATATTCCATTTATATATGAAAATTTAATTCGATACCTTTTTTCATAGTCTTTTAACAAAGATAAAAAAAATTGGTTTACATTTTTTGAAATGTAAATTTTTTTTTTATTATGGAGTTCGGACTTAATAAAAAAATCATATTTTAGTATTGTAGTTAATAGTATTCTAATTGAACCTTGAAATACTATTCCTGGATTATAATCATTTATTTTTTTATTATTAAAACAGTTCATGAAAAACGATGAATAAATTTTATGAATTTTATTTGATAATGAAGTTGCTTTTTGTTTATTTATTTTTTCATCAAAGAATCTTAAATTTTTATTATGTTCAATTTCAATAAAACTAAAATTTGAACTTAATAAAAATATTCTAGATTTTTTTAAATTTTTTTTTTTTAAAAAAAGTAATTCT